>ERZ778017.1373-NODE-1373-length-24313-cov-16.791120_pt1 | contig 24313 bp, 23 predicted proteins | sample MGYA00375747_ERZ778017 | MGnify/ENA primary metagenome ERZ778017 (study PRJEB29350, sample SAMN05509838) | bioreactor metagenome | biome: bioreactor; material: wastewater | place: South Africa: University of Cape Town | collected 2014-03-17 ...
GGGGGTCAAAATTGGACGCCGATCGAGGGTCAGTTTTGCGCGCCGATTGACAGCCCAGCCAGCATCTTGATGAGGTGGACGCCCCCTCACGCCGGCATCGATGTGCCTTAAGGTGGCCGTTGATGATCAGAACCACTGAGGAAGGAGCGTCCGCATGAAGATTACAACGATTGGGCTCGACTTGGCCAAAAGCGTATTCCAGGTCCATGGCATTGCCGATGATGGCACCGTCGTCGTGGTGAAGAGGCTGCTCAGGAAGCAGATGCTTCTTCTCCAAGCTTCCAAGCTGCCTGATCGGCATGGAAGCCTGTGCGACGGCGCATCATTGGGCGCGAGCCCTGGCGGCGCTTGGGCATGAGGTCAAGCTGATGCCGCCCGCCTATGTCAAAGCCTACGTGAAGCGGGGCAAGAACGACGCCGCGGATGCCGAGGCGATCTGCGAAGCCGTCCGGCGTCCGACCATGCGCTTCGTTCCGGTCAAGACACCTGAGCAGCAAAGCATCCTGATGGTTCATCGGACGCGAGCCCTGGTCGTTCGCCAGCGCACCATGGCTGCGAACGCCCTACGGGCGCATCTGGCGGAGTTCGGACTGGTCTGTAACCCGGGTGTAGTGAACCTGATAAAGCTTATGCGTGCCGTCTTTGACGAGCATGATCCACAGCCCATGCTTCCTGAGATGGCGAAGGTGGCGATGACGACGCTGGTTCGCCGGCTCCTCGAACTGGAAGACGAACTGCGAAAGCTCGACAGGGTATTGCACGAATGGCATCGCCAGAACGAAGCCAGCCGGCGCCTGGCAGCCGTTCCTGGTATCGGCGTGATCACCGCCACGGCGATCGTGGCTACCGTCAGCGAACCCGGCCAGTTCCGCTCCGGGCGCCAGTTCGCCGCTTGGCTCGGCCTCGTCCCCAAACAGAACTCGAGCGGTGACCGACAACGTCTCGGCGGTATCTCGAAGCAGGGAGACCGTTATCTTCGCCGGCTGCTTGTCGTCGGCGCCACGGCCGTGATCCGCCATAACCGAGGCAAGACGACGCCAGGGGCCCAGTGGCTGCAATCATTGCTGGAGAAGAAACCCGTGAGGCTGGTCTCGGTCGCTCTCGCCAACAAGACCGCCCGGATCGCCTGGGCTCTTCTCGCCCGTAGGCAGCAGTTCAACCCTTACCAGATCGGCGCCTGTTGACAGGCATCAGCCGCAGCAGGCGAACACACAGGAATTGGTGACGGCAGAACGTGATGCGAGATGATCGACCAAGAACGAGAACACCCCGTGTGATTCAATGCGTCTCGAATGCGCCAGCTTGATCAGGGATCTCGTTCGCGGATTTCCATCAGGGCCAGCGGACAACTGCTCCGCACAAAACAGGCCGGACATATGAAAGCGACCGATCAGAAGCTCACAAAAAGCTATTGCCAATCGGGGGCGTCCACATATGAATCACAAAATCGACAAATCGGGAATCCCTCACGATTCAGCCAATCACTGAATCGCTCTAAGTATCGAGCGGTGCCCTGAAGCACCGGACGGCGGAGCACAGTACATTTGATAAAATTTGAGCAAATGGGAGTATTACTAGGAAACCAATATTGCAGGAACATCAGCATTCTTGCCATCGATTAGCAACCGGCTGCCGATTCTTAGTCTCCTCTTAATGTACCTTGTGCCAAGCGAATAGCATAACAGGCAGTTTGGGGATCTAAGATATGGACTTGGATCAATTCACGGATAATTCTGTATCTGACATCAATGCCTTAGAAATTTTTACAAGTTTTAAACGAGAATCTTGTCCTGCTAAGACAGTTTCTCGTGGCCGAATCTTGGCCAGGCAGATCGACTCCGCTCAACTTCTGCGCGCAAGCCAGCGCCTTCGCTATCAGGTTTACTGCCTCGACCGGAAATTCCTTCCCGCCGACGAGTATCCCGGCAAGGTCGAGACCGACGAATACGATCCGATGTCCACGCATTTCGGCGTCTTCGTCGACGAAATCAGCCCCGATCGCATGATCGGCATGGCGCGCCTCGTACCCGGAGAAGGCTGCTTCCCCTTGCAGCATCACTGCACGATCTCGCCACAATACAGGAAGTATTTCGGTTCCGGGATCCGGGCGGCGGAGGTTTCTCGCCTGATGATCAGCCAGACGGCCGTCGCCAAATTCCTCGGCCGAAGCGGCCTGGAGTTGCGCAGGGACATGCTGCTCGTCCTCTACAAAGCGGTGTATTCCTGGGTCGAGGCGCGGCAGGTATCGCTTCTCTTCGCCGCGATGGAAACGTCGCTGGCGGGGCTGTTGCGCAGGACGGGTTTTCCATTTGTCGAAATCGGACCCGAGATCGACTATTACGGACGCGTCTTCCCGTATGTCCTCGATATCGAGTTCGGCAAGCATCATCTGCGGACACAAGCCCCGGAAATATGGCAGTTCTTCCTCGACGACGCGTCGAGCGAACGTTCTCGTCGTTCATCGCTTTGGACAAGGCCCGCCGCCAAGGTCGCCTGAGCGCGTGGAGCGCCCGGTTTCTCCTCTCGCGGCATGAAAGCGGCGCCGGCCATGATCGTGACCGGCGCCGTTCTCTATTGCGAAGTTCAGATCCGCGCGGACCCTAGTGCCGGTCCACTGCCGGTGCCAGATTACGCGGCGCCCTGCGCCTTCCGGTGCCTGCGCAACCACGTCGCGGCACCCATCAAAGCAAGCGCGCCGCCCATGATGCTCAGGCTGCTCGGCTCCGGGACCTTGTTGGCGCTGATCGGGTCGGTGACGCCAAAATTCCAGCAGTCCGTCGGCGCTGGGGAATAGGAACACATGCCAGGCGCATTGCCGCTGGGCGCATTGTAGCCCAAGCTGGGATCAAGCGCCGCCTGATACGCAAAACGGCCTGAGATATCTCCCGTACCACCGTTGAATCCATTGCTGTTGAATTCGTAAGCCGCGCTGCCCCCGGTGACGGCTGCATAGAATGAGCCGGATCCTGTGGGCGGATTCGCGGTGGGATCGGGAAGCGTTTCACAGAGCGTGACGGACGAATTTCCTATCAGGCATCCCGGGGTCATCACAAAAGACAGATACAGCGTCCCATCCGTAACGCCTGAATATTTTCCGTAGGCGGTCCTGCCGGTGCCGGGACCGGCGCTGAAATTAGCAATACTGCTTGATTCATAGACATCAAGATGGATCAGCCCATCCCCATCCCCGCCCGTCGCGCCGCTCGAATACTCGTTCGCTCCGGAGATGAAGTTGTCCGCGATCCCGTAGATGATATAATTCAGATAAACGCCGGGAGTGGAAACTCCCGCGAACCAGAACTGATTGGTAGCGGTGTTCCGGACCGAAGTGATCGTGCCGACATCCCATGCGCTCTCGTTTGTCCCTGCCCAGGTGTCGTGGTTGGTCGCGGCGCCTTGAATCTGGATTGTCAGAGGCCCATTCGCGATCCCCGCAAGCGGATCCGCATTCGCGGGTGCTACGGTAAACGCGCCCAGCGCGGCGCTCGCCAGTGCCACGGCGTATAGCGGCAGTTTCTTCATCATTTCTTGGTCCTCCAATAAAGGTTCGAATGTTACCGGCAACACCGCCGACGGGTTGTTTTCATGGAAGCAAGATGCGTGCCATGTAAAAAATAGTATATTTTTCAATATCTTACTAGTTAATGCGATCGGCTCCGTCCCTTAGACATATCAGTGGTGTCAGCCGACCTGACAGTCGTCGCCCGCAAGGCGAACATCTAAATCGCCAGAAATGCGTGCTTTTTCAATGGGTTAGTTAGGTCGACGAAAGCCCAAATGAGTTGTCAAATTCCTTGACAAGCGCAGTAAAAGCGACGGCAGTTCCGTTGATTGTCAATGGCCGTGGAATCGGGATCCCGTATTTTCGCGTAAACGAGGGCCAGACTCAATCTCGCTGCATGGGCAGGGTGATGTCGCGCAATTTCGAGAGGGAATCAGCGCGATGGAACTGAGATTTGGATCGACGACAATGGCGCCGGCGGGGTTCGCCGTTGAACGTGCGAAGATCGACGCGGATTGTGTATTCTTGGACATGCGCGCTGTGGCTGTTTCGGCAATGTGCCCGTGCTGCAGGACGAGTTCACGCTGAACCCAGAGCCGATATCCGCGGCAAGCCGCCGATCGCCGGTCGGCGCGCTTTCCTGCGGGTGACGGTTCGCCGTTTGCCGCGAGATCAAAGTCACCAGTCACCCTGAGGATCTCGTCCAGACCTTGAAAAATCTCGAGTGGCGGCTCGTTCGGATCGGGCTCAAGTCGGCCCTAGCACCGCCGTGATGAAGGTGTGGATGGCGCCGGCAGCCAAGGGCGCGAATGTGGCAAGGTAGACATCGGGATTCACTCGAAGGGAGTAACCTTGATGCCTGCACTGATTATCGGCCTTGATCTGGCCAAGCATGTTTTCCAGATTCACGGAACCGGCCAGAACGGCGAAGTCGTTCTTCGGAAGAAGCTGCGCCGCTCGGAGATGATCGAGTTCTTCCGACAGTTGCCCAGCAGCCTCGTCGGCGTCGAGGCATGCGGCACGTCGCATCATTGGCGCAGAGTGCTGACAGACCTTGGGCACGAGGTTCGGCTGATGCCGGCCAGTTACGTTAAACCCTACATCAAACGGGGCAAGAACGACGAGGTCGACGCGGAGGCGATCTGCGAGGCTGTGACGCGCCCGACAATGCGGTTCGTCGAGGTCAAGAGCGTCGAGCAGCAGTCAGGGCTCATGCTGCATCGGACGCGGGAGCTGCTGGTCAAGCAACGCACCATGCTGGTGAACGCCTTGAGGGGACAACTCGCCGAGTTCGGACTGGTCGCCCCGAAAGGAACATGGAGCATCCCCGCGCTTCACGATCTTGCGCGCGGGTCCAGCGAGGCCGTACTGCCCGATGAGGTTCGCGGTTGCGTCGAACTGATCATGGGGCAAATCGACGATCTGCAATTGCGAATTGGTGTGCTCGAGAAGGCTATCCTTGCCAACCATCGGGTCAGCGAGGTCAGCCAGCGGCTGCAAACCATTCCCGGTATCGGCATCATCACCGCATCAGCCATATCGGCGACAATCGCCGATGCCCGCGCATTCAGGTCCGGCCGGCACTTCGCGGCCTGGATCGGACTCGTCCCACGTCAAAGCGGCACCGGCGGCAAGGTCTATCTTGGTCGCATCTCCAAGAAAGGCAATCCCTATCTGCGCAAACTTCTGGTGCTGGGCGCGACCGCGGTGATCAGATATTCCCGCAACAAGCCGGGGCTAGCGGACTGGATCAACGCCCTGCTTGCACGGCGGCCGGCGCGTGTGGTGACGGTGGCGGTCGCCAACAAGCTGGCGCGGATCGCCTGGGCAGTCATGCGTCGTGGCGAAAGGTTCAAACAGGCCTTGTCAGCGGTTGCCTGAACTGTTGTATCGACATCGATGTCTTCCTAGGACAGAGGCGATCCACCCTGACTAGGGGTGGGGCAATGGTGGAGAGCGACGACGACGTAATGGCAACCGGTCGAAGGACCGACGATCTGGGAAATCTGTACCTGTGCACGTGCTTCGGGCACGACCAAGGATGAATAGATCCGGATCAGCGGACTACCATTAGGGCCCTGCGGTCATCGTTCCGCTTTCATGAGGCCGGAACGATGACCGCAACCGACCATCAAGTCATAAACGAAGAAAAAGCTCTTGCCTGGCGGGCATCGTTCAGGGATGCACAGGTGTGACTGAAACAAAAGGCAACGGTTCGCGACGAAGCGCAATGCTTCGATAGTGATGATCCGTTGCGGAATGTTTCGGACTGTTGCGGCCGACGGACGGTCGTGACAGCCTGATTGCATGATTGCGAAAAAGACAGCGCTGAAGGAAGCTGGCCGGTTCGCGGCGGCATTGGCAGGACCGCTAGGGCCGCGCCCGATGCAGCGTGTCGTTGCCGAGTCCCTTCCGTTTTTTCATAACCTGCGTGCCAGCGGTGCCAGCTGGAGCCAGATTGCTGCCTTAATGGCTGCGGCCGGCGTGCGGTCGCGTTCTGGGCAGCCGCTAAGCGACGGCGTTCTTCGCGCGATGGTCTCGCGGGCTGCGCGAGAGGAATCGGACAGGCCAGCAGCCTCCATCGGGGCGATGGTTAAGTCTCGCACCAGCTCGTCTCCGGGATCAAAGTCAAGTCGGATGACACCAGCCAAGAGGGACAGTCCAATTTTGCACCAACTACGACCCGATCTGCCGGTGACTCCCGACACTGTCGCCGAGCGGATTCGAAGGGCGGCGAAGCTAAGGCGGTAACCGCCTGACGGATGGAGGGAGAAAGATTGGATTGGTTCACAAAGCGTATTGTCGAAACCGATCTCTTCGTCAATTCGCAGGGATTCCTGCGGCAATTTGGCATTGATCCGATCCAGGCCGCTCCGGCGCTGCTGTCGATAGCGCAGGATTATTCGTTCAATGTTGCGGAGGTCGAAGAGGCCGGCTCCAGAAGTGATGTTCTGGTCGAGCTTCATGAGCTCGCGGAGCTGTCGGGGGAGAGACAGGGCCGACGTCTGCCGGCCTTGTCCGACACGGCCATCCGCTCGTTGTGCGGCCTGTTTCCCTCCTCGACAATCGCCTTTGAAGCTTTCGGAGGAGATGGCCCGTCGTTTCGGGTGATCGATGATCCGAAGGTGATCGTATCAACCTTCAAGAGCAGTGTTGCGCACCGGTCTGCTGAGAACATCCCTCTCGTTATGTCGGCGCATGGCGATGCGACTGTCCTGGCTAGGACGGCAGTAGAAGACATCGAAATGGCGCGAAAGGCACTTAGCGAGTGGGCGAAGCAGGAGCCGGCTTCCTTTGCCGATCATGTGAACACGACAGTTTCGAAGCAGGAGGAGACATTCCAGGTCGCCGGACAGGTCGGCGGAAGGAATATCGGGCTTTACGAAACTGTCTTTGCGAATCCCGACTGGCGCCTGATCAACTCCGTCCTGGATCTTGTCTGGCCGGTCGAGAACGGCATGCTGCATTCTCGAAAGAGATCAGCGCTGGTCGAAATCCTCACGCAAACGAAAGCTTATGCACTGGCGAACCCAGAAAATGCCGATCGGGAGGACTCCGGCCATATCGACGCGAATCTGGTTTCCGCTGTTCTGACGCTTCGGCATCAGATCAATTCGCTCAATCAATCGCTTCGGTTCCTGGAGACCCGCAGGGAAGTCTTGCAGCGGGCGGACAACTTCTCCGAAGCAGGCTGGAGACGAGAGGAGCGCCTCGATCGTGTCGCCTTCTATCCTCTTCTTGATTGGAGGCGCGAACTGGAGCGCCGGCTGCTGCATGGCGACTACCGTTCCTGGAAGAGCAATATCCGACGGGCGACGGGCCCTGTCGTGAAGGTTCCCGACATGCCCATTTTCAACAGGCGGATGAGCCTTTTGCATCGAACGCTAATGCTGATCCACGCTGCCGGGCGGTCTCGGCGCGAGACCTCCGAATTGCCGCAAGAAACCAGCAGGCAGGAAGCCTCGGCGCCAGGTTTCTGAAGGTCGTTACCCCAGCAAGAGTTTCAAGGCCGGCGACGCTGATCCTGTGTTCAACAGCGCAGGAGACGCTCAGCGTGACATCGACAGGCAGCATCAGACCCATACGGCCTCCGGACGGCAGGCTACCACCGCTCCGGACATTGAGTTTCTGCACCGGGATCGCGGGCGACAAGGCGGCATTCCAGCTTGCCGGCATCGCTTGCCAAACGGTGGCGGTGGCGGAAATCGATCCGCTCGCCTCGGCGGTTCTCGCGCAGAAATTCCCCACCGTGCCTCGGCGACATCACCAATCCCGACATCAAGTGGAGTAGTTTTCGTGGCAAGATCGACATCCTCACGGCGGGCCTTCCGTGCCAGCCCCATTCCATCGCCGGCAAGCGGAAGGGCACCGGCGACGGCCGCGACCTTACACATGCGTTCTGCAGCATCGCCGACGAAGTCCAGCCGGAATGGATCGTCGTCGAGAACGTCGAAGGCTACAAATCGTCGGAAGGCGGAAAGGCCTGGCGTGCTCTCACTCGTCGTCTCCGCGCCTCAGGTTACGCTGTTGTCGACCGCGTCATCGACGCCGCAGACTTCGTGCCGCAGCGACGCAAGCGGCTATGGGTTCTCGCACATCGCGGAGGCTCCGGGGCCGCACCTGAAACCGTACTGGCTGACGCCGCAGAAGGCGCTGCGCGTTCTGGAGACGGCAAGCCGGCACCGCAAGAAGGTCTCGCCCATTCTTCTGGAAGCGCTTCTGTGCTCTATCCGCCGCGGCTAGGGACGCTGGTGGCGAGCGGAGCCGGGCTGTCGAAGCCCGGGATGACGGGGGCCGACATGCATTTCCTGATCGTACAGGTCGATCCGGAGGTCGGTCTCATCGTGCGGCGGCCGACACCTCTGGAGGCGCTGCGGGCACAAGGCTTTCCCGACGACTGGCTCGACGGGATCACCTTCAAGGGCAGGCCGCTCAGCAATGCACAGATCTTCCGGCTCATCGGCAATGCGTGGCCGGTCCCGGTGGCGGCGGCCATCCTGGCGGCGATCGGGAATGTCAGCATCCGGGGAATGCAGGCGGCCGCCTGAAGGAAGCGAAGAGGTCCGAGGGTTGAGGATGGCCGGCGCTGTGCGCCGGCCATCCTGCGTTTCGGGGACGATTGCACCATCGGCATTCCGACCTCGTGAGAATTTCGGCTGCATCGTTCCTCGCCGGCCGGTGCTCCGCACTTCCCGATGTCGTTACACCAGCTGGTCGCGTGCGGTCCAGCAAACTGATTGTGCGACCGAACAGGGAGACTTCGGATGACCAAAGCCAGACCAGCATCGACGGCAGATATCCTGACCCAACAAGCCGACCTACCGGCGCCATCTCTGATCTTCGTCGGTTCCGACAAGGGCGGTGTCGGCAAGAGTTTTATCTCGGCGCTCGCCGCCGACTTGCTGGAGGTCGTCGGCATCGTGCCGCGCATCGTGCAGATCGACGAGCAGGAGCGGCTGCCAGCGCTTTATCCGGATCGCGTCACGACGGTCTCCCTCGCCAGCATGGACGACGTGCGGCGTGACCCTGGTGCGATCGTGTCGGCTTTCGACCCGCTCTATGCGGCGATCGAGCGGACGATCGCCGATCGGGTGCCGACCATCGTCGATATCGGCGGTCCGCAGCAGACGGCGGTGGAGGAATATTGCAGCATGGTCGATCTCGATGCCGATCTCATGGATGCGGCGGTGAGTGCGGTCTGGCTCGTGCCGGCGACAGCCGAGCCGGAAGCGATGCGGGGGGCGGTTCGGACCAGCGCCGCAATCGGGCGCGTGCTGCCCTCAGTGCGGCGCGCGCTCGTTCTCAACGAGCGCGACGGCACGTTCCGTTTCTATCCCGGCTCGCCGGCCGACCGCATCTGGGTCTCCGAACTGAAACCGCTGACGGAGAAGATCGCGTCACCCCGCCTTCCGGCGATCGCGCCGGGTTCCTGGGCGCCCTTCGAGGCGGCCGGCAAGCGTTTCGTCGACGTGGTTGCCGCCGATATCCCGCAAATCCAGAGCTGGACCGGCCGCAGCCGCCCGGCGGCAAAGGTCTTGCGCGGCGATGTCGCCTTCTTTCTGTCGGCGGCGCAAAAGGCGCTTGGCGATCTCATCGGGCTCGGCCGGGACGACGCCGATGCGGAATGATCCTGCAAACCCAGCGTTCGATGCCCGGATCGAGACGGCGAAGGCCGAAGGTTTGGCGGGCCGCAAGGAATTGCTCGAGAGGCTCGTCCGCATGCCGATGGACAGGGTGATCGAGCTGCCCGCAAGCTCGCTCGCGATCCTCGGGCCGAACGGGCTGGCGCGACTGGCCGCTATGCGGGAGGAACTTGCAGGCGCCGGCCGCAAGGCCGGGAAAGCCATGCCGCCGGAGCGGAGCCCGCGTGCCGGCCGAGCCTCACGTCGACAGCTCCCGCATCCAATCCGGTCAACCGCGATCGTGGTGCTTTCGATCCTGGTCGGCGGACTGCTGCTCGATCTAGCCCGTCCGATGGTGAAAGCCAGAATGCTCGACAGCGGAGTGCGGCCCCGCCGGGTCTCACTCTGGCCAGCCTGCCCACGCCTCGACGGGTTTGTCGACGGCTGCCTCTACACGACCGGCGGCAACGCGCTTTCGCTTGCGCACGTGGCGGAACTGACCGGAATTCCGGTCGACCGGATGCTCGCGGCAAATCATCATCTTGTGGCATCCGCCGATACCGCGCTGCCGAAAGGCAGCCGGATCGTCATCTGGCGGGGCCGGCTCGGGCTTGAAGGAGGCTCCCGATGAAGCTCCATCCCCTGGCGCCGCGCAAGCACGCACTGCCGGCAGTCGCCGCTTCGATCATGACTTCCTTCCTCGTGGTCGCGCTCGGCGCAATCCTGTATTTTGTCCTGCTGCCGCCGACTGCCTGGCTGCCTTTGGACGATACAGCACGGCCAGCCGATCTCGGCTTCATGCTCCGGATTGACCAAAGCCCTCAGGGAAAAGCTATTCCATCGGGAGCGCTTGGCGGAACTGCTCTCTTCGCTTGCCGAGCGTCGTGCCGTCCGCGCCTCTGCCGTCAACAATCGGCTGGTCGCGCTTCAGGGCGAGCTGGCCGGCGCGGAGCAGAAGCTCAAGCGCCTCTATCAATCCGTCGCCAATGGCATCGTCGAGCTCGACGACCTGCTCGGCGAGCAGATTGCCGTCCTCAAGGCCGAGCGTCAAAAAGCCAGCGCGGCGCTTGATCGGGCGCGCTCGCAAGGCGCCGGAGCTGTGACGATCGACGCGGAGAAGGTAGAGGCGTTCTCCCGGCTCATGACCGAATTGCTTTCCGGCGGCGACACGCCAGCCCTGAAAGCCTGGCTTCGCTCGATCCTCGTAAGCGTGGTCGTCGGCAACAAGACCGTCCGGATCGTCGGCAGCAAGGACGTGCTCGCCGGCGCAGTAACCGGCAAATATTCTGCACGTCAAAATGTTCGTGGTTTTGTACCGGAATGGCGCGCCCGAAGAGATTCGAACTCCTGACCCCCAGATTCGTAGTTAGAAGACGATGATCGAGTAAGGGCGGAGGATTTTGAACCCGGCGCCTCTATCAACGTCGCTACCCCTACGCATTGCTGTGAGGACTCGGATATCAAAGCCTCTGAGTGCCCCGTCCTAGGTCGGATGAACTGGCCTCATGGTACCTAAGCCGCCCTACGATATCCTGCCGTTCGAATTTGTTTGCTTACATCGTGCTTACACAGACCAGCCCCGCAAGTGTTGTAAGCAGAAAATGCCCCGAAGGGCATCTTCTAAGTCGTTGATTTCGTAAGAAATTTTTGGAGCGGGTGAGGCGATTCGAACGCCCGACCCCAACCTTGGCAAGCAAAAAATTACACTGTCAAGGTATTCGTTCAGAATATCGCAGATTTCACTCCAGTACGCAAGAGGGAGCGTTCTTCCGGTATTCGTTGAGTTGATGCCTCGCGGATAGAACGATACTCTGATGAACTGACATGAACCGCAATGAAACGACGAGATGGTGACCGTATGGTGACCCGGCGAATCATCTTGCCATTCCCAACACTTCCAGTTCAGCAGGATCTAAAGCGGCTATTCCAGAAATTTGTCCAAGCATCATACGTGGCCTGTGCGCTAGGATAGCTTGCGCGCGCGATTGTAAAGATTAACAACGCTGCGCCGCGCGCCAGCATGCTTAAGCCCTAGGCCTCGTCGAAATAGTTCGGGAACCTCATACGGCGGCTTATCGCCGAAGATGATGCCATGTCGAATGAGCGCGGCGACTTCGTGTTCGTTGAGCCTCAGTTGGCTGATCACTTCTTCAGAGAGTGGAACGGACAGTTCATCGGCCTGCGACTTGAATTTTGTGAAGATAGGTCTTAGTTCCCCGATCTCTTCTTCAGTCTCATTGACCTTCGCGGTGCTAGTCGAATCGACAGCTGTGCGTAGCGCACGCGGAATCAAGAGCCGGCCGCTATAGGTGACAAGCTCTTCGCGGTCTGGCTCTACCTTTGCCGCGTTAGCGAGTAGCCGCACGAGGTCGCGCGGCACGAGTCGCCCGCGAAGGTCGGAAAGCACTGCGACGATCCAGGTCGCGGTATAGGCTTCCCGGGTGCGTCGACCAGGCGCATCGTCAGGCCCAAGCTTGGTGCCCCAAAGCGGCTCCAATGCGGCGGCGCGCTCGGCCGTTGATAGTTTGTGGAAGGCATCCGACCACAAGTCCGCAATCGCTCCGGATTGTGTAGCAAGCCATGCGGCGAGCTCAAGCACATCATCCTCTGTCCAAGTCAGCGCGAACGGCATATATTCTCGGCGGAACTGGTCGAGATTTTGTCGGATAGCGGCCTCCACTGTATCGCGCCGCACAAAGGTGAGTAAGCCGATCGGCCGCCGAGGCTCAGACCGCAGCTTTTGTGGCAAGGAGATCAGCAGAGCGCGCATCGCAAGTTCGACCCCTGGGTCGCCGACCGAAGTGTAAAGTTCCTCAAGGCCTTCGAAGATCGCGACGATCGATTTGCCCCTAGCGCGCATCTCGTCGAACAGCGCCTCACCCGCACCGCTTTCTCTTGGCTTGAATCCTAAGCTCCAAGCGATAACGTCAAGCCAGATCGAAACCCAGGTGTTTTCACTCAAATCCACCCCGAGCTTATCCTTGAGGTAGGCCGTCGTGTCGTAGATGCTAAGAGGGTTCTTGAATCCAAACTCGCCGCTCGCCGCTCGCCGCGCTTCATCCGCTTCGTGCAGGAAAGCTTCGCTCGACTGAACAGATGCAGCCACCGGAACTACCTGCGCAGAAACCGCACCGCTTTCGCCGACCAAGTCTTTGACGACTGCGCTCCATTCCTTCTTCGACACGATGAACCGCGCCGCCAGCGTTTTGCCGGTTCCTTTAGCGCCTTCCGCGATTGCGATCGGCACTTCCGATTTGTAGCGCGATGCAAGTGCGCTCAGTGGTTGAGTGACGAGCGGCCGGGGCACTTCGCCCTGCACATTCTCCGCTGAGACCAACTGGTTGGCGAAGGCCTCAAGCGCCCGTCGCCCTTCTCCTGCCACCTGCGGCGGTACCGGCGCAGGTCGGTCAGGTGCCCTAACCGACAGTTCTGTAGCGAGAAATTCATCAACACCATCGGCAAGTGCGCGCGAAAAACCACTGTTGCGCAGTTGGTCAACAAAGTCCCGCCAACCTCCGGTGGGCACCTGCATGTCTGGGAGTTCGGGGACATCGACCTGGATGAATGGCTCGATCTCGGGGACGCTCGCGTAGACATCCTCGTTCGCGCCCACCTCTGTGGGTAGGTCGGTGACAAGTGAGTTAACGAGTTCGGCAGCCAAGGGCTCAGTAAGCTTCTTGTCCATCCCTGTCTGGCGGAAGATAAGGGGAACGCGGTTGACTACCAGCAACGGCCGGCGCGGGATCGCGCCCGCGCGCCGGAACTCGCGCGCTAGGAACGCAGCAAAGCCTGAGGTTGCGCGAATTGACTGTTCCGCAAGACTGGTGACCATGATTGGTGAAACATCGGGGTCCATTGCCAAATTGACACCGATCGGCACAAGACCCGCGCGCACGTCGACGACAACGCCAGCCGCTCCCAGATGTCCGGCTATGTCCGATAACAGGTCGGCAAGAGCAAAAGGGCGCTCGGGGGTTGACAAGTGCTCGGGGCGGATCGAGGAACTGGCTAGTTCAGCGATGTCGCGCCGCAATGGCAATACGAAGATGTCACCGGGCAGATGATGGTCTCGCAGCCGTTCTGCAACGAAACGTATCGTCGCCGGGGCTCCATCAGCTTCTTCGGCATGCGCCAGAGTGATCAAATCCTCAAGCGAAATCTTCGGCCTCCCGGCGAATGCCTCGAAGAGATAGCTGATGCCGGGTGCCTCGAGGTCCGCATCCACGAGTAACACCGGCCGCTTCGCTGAGTCGGCCCAGTGTAGCGCAAACGCAACAGCAGTAGTCGTTCGACCCGTGCCGCCCTTGACGCTGAGCGCGGCGGCGATCGGGACGTGGCGCTTGCTCACCTGCGGCGTCGGCCGCCGGAAATCGATGATACCGTCAATAACACCGAATGGCTGACGTGCGTTAGTGCGGATGAGACTACTTTCCACCTCGACGGGAAGATCGGCACCGGCCGCCCCACCCTCAAGCTCGATCCGGAGCGGATCACGCTTGACGCGCGACGGGAAGAGCGATTCGAGTGCGGCGGTGACGCGACCGAGCTCGACTGGCGCATCGGCCTCGAGCAAGAGCCCGAACCAGCCGACGCGGGCAGCAGCTATTGCTGGCGGGAACGGCGAACTACCCGGCATGATCGTGGCCAGACGTCGCGCAACGTCGAGCCAAGTCAGCGGTGATTGATCGGGCAAATTCATCGATTTTTCTTACACCATTCAATGAGAGATGTTAGCCATTCACACATCGCATTGGTATCGCGGATTTTCTCACCATAACGCCAAGCCTCGTGGAGAATCGCGGTATCGCCGACTTGCCCTGTTCGCTCTACCACAATCGGAGGAGGTGCCTTGATGCTGGAGCGAGAGATATTGAGCGCCTGTATCAAGCCCCGGATATTATGACCGTAATTGCGAGCAGAGCGCGCGTTGCCACGTGCTTCGTCGCTCACCTTCAGGTTGTTCTGCAGCATATACACCGACTTAAGGCCGCATTCGGCAGCGTAGAAGAGTAGTAACGCTGCGGAATCAGCATTGTGCGACCGCTCGCGCTCGGCGGACGCAAATAGCTCTTCAGAGCGTCGGCGCAACGCCAAGGCAGGTGGGTTGATCAAGCTGGATCCAAAACGATTTCTGCCTGTAGATTGGCGAATGATCGAACGCTGTCAAGCAAAGCGACGCGCAGGCCAGCGGCCGAGCCTAGCTCACCGTGCCCCCCGGCGTTGGTGTGAGACCCAGGGCGGCAAAGACCCTAAAATCGGGATTACGCTAGCTCGATCCTTTCAGAAATTGGGGTGATGTACTTGCTGTGGCGAATGTGTGCCGACGAAAAGAATCCCGCGCATTCCTGCCGCGCGACGCAACCTTCGCACTCGGGCATGTACTCGTTCTTCCAGTCGCTGATTGACTGACGTGCATAGCGCCATATCCGTCGGTCGGTCGTGCAAAGCTGATGATTGTAGACAGAGACATTAATACGTGAATCGGCCAAGCACTCGACGGCTTCAACGAGCTGTCCCTGATAGTCGATTGGATCGATCCATAACAAATCAAGGTTCGCCCTGGTAAAGCCGGTTATTTCCAATCCCATAAAGACGACCTGGTCAACGAAGGTCAGATTTCTCGCAATGAACTGAGCGAGTTGCGGTAAACGGTCGAACGTTTGTTTGTGGATGACCACCCTGATTTCGACCTGAACACCGGCGCTTTTCAGGTTCAGGATACCCCGCACGGTTTCGTCAAACGCGCCTTCCGACTGGACGACGTAATCATGAATGTCGGCCAGGTCGGAATAGATTGGTATCCCAAACATCAAATCGTGATGACCAATTCCAGCGATTCGGCGCACATACTCGATGTCCGTAAAGGCCCGGCCGTTCGAGAGGATATGGAGCGATGTGTCAGGAAGAAAGGATTCAGATTGGCGGATCAACCGGACTAACTTCTCGCCCAACAACGTCGGCTCGCCACCTGTGAAGTTAATGGCTGATGCTTTCGGATCTACGAGTTCCAGCGCATCCATGATGTCCTGGAATATCCAATCGTCGGAAACATTCCGAGGCGGCTGGGAACACATCAAGCAATAATGGTTACATCGCTCGGTAAGCAGAAATCCATTGTGTCGCGCCGATTTTTGGAAGAGCAGCGATATGGCTCCGCGAGCCGCATCGAGGCGAACGACGTCTCCGTCATCCAAATAGTCGAAAGTGCTAGGCAGCCACATAACCGCGCCAACACCTGGAAGCATCGCGTCAGGCTCGTGTGGCTCTCCGAGCATTAGATACCAGGCGAACCCTTCGGGTAGACTGCCGCCACGAGATAAGTAGGCTTCGCCTTTGCGGAGCGGCAGCGGCCTTTGGGCGTTGGTGCAAAGGCGAACGACGCGGGGCCGGTCCAAGCTGTCGCCATGGGTCGCCAGTCCGGTACTGCGTCGCGTCAGCATCAGTTATTTGCCCATTGACGAAACAATCTGCGCGTCTCAGGGCTTGCTTCCATACGCGAAATCAAATCGCGAAAGATCGCCATGTTCCTCCTGCAAAAGTCAGAGGTCGGTTTGTGGCCAACGACGTCGCCTTGCATCGCGTGGTGATAGACCGGGTCGGCTCCGCAATATTGTTCAAAAGCGCAATCCGAGCACATTGGAACACTTCCCGCGAACGAGGCCTCGAGCGGATCCAAGAGTTTGTCCGAAAGCACTATTTCGTCGTAGGGGTCGTCAACTGAGCCAAGGCAGAAAGTGTTATCTCCCATTTCGGCCAGCATACGGCTCTCATCCGACGCGAAAATCCGCCCATCGTAATTGTAGACCAGCGCCGCCGTTCCGATCCCCGCTGGGCTCATTAAATCGACATACCCGGGCTGAAATGGAGTGAGCATCTTTTTCAGAATGGTTGACGCATAGAATTCGGCGAAAGGAACGCCTTTCTTGTTCAAGTCGATGATGTATTCGAGGCCATCAAAATAGAAATCAAGCCACGTCGACTGCTCGTAAGCGGCGAACCATTTTGTTTTGACCGCAAATCCATAGGGAGAGAGAGGCCTGAGGAAAATTCCGTTAAATCCTTGCGTGATGTATTCGTCGACAATTTCGCGAACGCGTCCGAGACTAGCGGCGGTCGTGGTCATTATCGCGCTGACCTGATCACGCCCCAGCCTCTGTCTTACCCTTGCAATACCTTCGATGGCGCGCTGATAGCTGTTGGCGCCCGGCCGCGGCCTGTTTCGATTATGGAGTTCAGCCGGGCCATCTAGCGACGTCGAAATATGAATCCGGTGTTTGCTGCAAAAATCGAGAACCTCGTCGGTAACCAGCGCCAAGTTCGTGGCAATCACGAACGCTAGATGCCGCTTCTCCACCTTATTCTTTTCGACGGCGGCCTCGACGATGAAACGGATCATCGGGAAATTGAGCAACGGTTCGCCGCCTTGAAACTCGATTTTTACATGCGGAGACGGCGACCGGAAAACAAGATCGAGTGCCTTGCGGGCAGTTTCCTCCGACATATCGAAGGCGGTCTTATCGTCGTTCTGGCGCGAGACTTGACAATATGGACACGAGTGTTCGCACCGCAGCGTCACGACAAAGAGATGCAATCCCGTGAATTGGGACAGGCGCTCTAATTTCGTCCTTGCCTTGAGCGCCAACAAATCGATCGCAACGTCGGAACCGTTGTCTAAAAGAAAATGCTTGGCCTTCAGATCTTGATACTCAGGGGTATGAGGCTCCAACCGATGTTGGAAAAGAGCAACCGCGAGGTCTCTGGCGGCTACATGATATTCTCCGACCATATTGGTCAGGACGTACCTGTCGCTATCAAGCTCTGTGAATTTTAAGGGAAGCAATTTGTAACCATCGCCACTTCCTTGGCGATACGCTTCCACTGGCAAGAATCGGCTCATTCCTGCAAGCCAGTCTTCGAAAATGCGATTGAGAGAACCAGGTTACGAACCGATTCGGTCTCTCGAGAGATGCGGGCACGCAGGTCATAGTCCAGAACCGTCCGGCGAAATTGGTCCTCAAGTATGCGGAGATCAAGCGTCGCTTTCAGTGGCCGCAGCGTACAGGAAATCTCTTCGCCATTGAGATCAATTTCCACTGATGCCTTATCGGAAATGCTGTAAGCAGCCCTCTTCACGGCATCAATGTCAAAGACCTTGGAAGATAGGCGTACACCTATCCTCTCCTCGTCAGGCTGAGTCATCGCAAATTGCCGGCTATGTTCTCAGCTGCTAGAGACGTGCGAGCTGTGGCTCTCGTGGCTCGAATGGCTCACGTGCCCCGCCATCCTGAGCGGCTTGTCTTTCGCGCGCTCAAGCGTCAAGTCTGCACTAGACACACCAGTGGTCTCAATCGGCGAAACCGATTGGATACTAGATGGCTGAGGAGCAGCTACGCCAGGGCTTGCGACCCCCAATGCCGCGACAGATAGCGCAACAGGTCCCAAGAATTTTCGTTTTGCCATGAAGCCCTCCCATATTGCCCAGGCTCGAAGACTCTCACAAAATGGCTCTTTATGCAACGTCGGCGTGTAGAATTTAGTTAGGAACATGCTAACGGCCGGGTGACCCGCCACGAAAAGGCGCTTTTTACCCATGACGCTGAAACCCGACCCTCACACGGTCTCGCCATTTGTAGAGGAATGCAGCACCAGGATAACGTTGCCAGAAGGTGCTCTCGTTCTCGATTTGCCCTGCGGGCTCGGACGACACGCCCGTTTCTTCGCGTCCCTCGGATGCCATGTAGTTGGGTTGGATATTGATGAAATCAGATTGGCACGAGCTAAGGATCTGTCGGTCCGCGAACGCATACGCTGGGTTGTGGCCAATATTGAACGGACGCTTCCGCTAAGAGATGCGGCCTTCGATCTTGTCGTAGTGGTCCATTACGTCTCGCCCAATATCCTTGCCGCCGCGACCGCGGCGCTAAAGCCAGGCGGCTATCTCATCTTTGAGACTTTCGATGCGCGCGGTGGAAATTGGCAAGCACTCCCTCGCAAGGATAAGGTTCCTGAGTTTCTTTTCCGAGGCTTTGAGATCGTTGAACTGCGAGAGCGACACGTTGGGCCGAACGCAACACACGCTGTCGTTCGAGCTCTTGCAAGACGACGTTCCTAAATGCGCTGTTGATGCGCAGGCGGCGCTATTGCGGATCACTATTCCACACCGTGATGTCCGCTTGTGTCAAACGGCTAAATTAGCTGGAACGACCGGGATTGGGCGCAAAGGAGGCATACGTACCCGTACGCCGCTTTTCGCCCATCTCCTCCGTGCTAGGGACGTGCCTCATGCGTCGCTTTTCCATAGCGGCGCAGCTACGCGTGCGGGCGCATGAGACGAAGACGCTTGGGGACCATGCGAGTCGGTTTATCGGGAATTGCGTCGGGATGCGGTGATTGCGTCCCGGAGAATTTTGTCGAGCGACGGCAGCCGTTATGGGCGATGCGGTGCTCGAAATGTGCCTGCATGCCATTGTTTGCTTTTTTGTGCGCGCGAACGCGACCGTGGCACTCGCAGCAGCGCATCAGATATTCTGATCTAATGGGCAAGGCTTCGTCGATGCCGATCGCCTCCCACATATCACCGCGCCACACGTCGCATGTGACCGCTTTGACCATTTCCCCCTCCGCATATAGACCGAAGCACCCAGAATAACCGATTTTGACGGTTCAGCAGATCAATGTACGACGACATCGTAACCCGGATTCCCGCTGATGAAGACGAAATGTGGGACGTGCTGTGGGATCAGTTCGAGCATGTCCACTATGTGCTTTGGCAACTTCCCGTGGAGACCAGGGAGGATGCGCTCGGCGACAAATATCATCAAGGGTCTGGTGGAAAAGCCCGGCGCGACGGGATGCACGTTATCCGCTACCGCAATGAGAGCGGCGAACTGGGACAGCGAGACCATTTTCTCAAGATGGGCCGCGAGCTTCTACCATATGTGCATCAGACCCTTGACGAGAGAAAGTTGACCCCGGAATTCGTGCAGCAGTGGGGGAAGATCATGTTTTGCCACGGCTACATCGCGTCCTATGTGTTCGATGATACCGATGATCTTTCCAACGTGCGAAGCGGCGGCGGCGGACGCAAGGACGGTCAAAAGCGTTGGATGGCCCATATTCTGCAAACGCTTTTTCAGCATGGGCATGATGATGAAGATGCCCGCGCAATAGCCGGGCGATATATTCAGAGGCTTGTCGTCAAGAAGGCATATCCTAGGGGTTTTGGGGAGAAATGGTTTCGCAAGATGGTCGATTCCGAAGGAGCGCTTGCGACCACCTATGACGCCCAGCATATGTACCCGAAACGTATCCAAGAGCTCGCGGATGGTGGACTGGATGGCATTCCCCCAGTCCCGTCAAACGTTGACCTCGAACGGTTTGCCGATCCCAATTAGGGGCTAACTGTGAGGTGAAAGCGTTCAAGCCGGTTCATAACCCTCCCATGCCAGCCCGTGGCGGGCCGGCAAAGAAAGGAGGTGAGAAATGAACGTCAATCCATCGCCATCGCTGTTCGATGACCTCGATCAGCTACGAACCTACAAGGATGCCGCAGCCGCGCTGCGAATTCCATATTTCAAGGTGCAACGTGCAGCACGGGCCGGGATTATCCCGACCTATTCGATCCTGAACAGCCGCAGATACGTGAAACTGCGCGACATCCTCGACCTGATGTCCGCCGCCTAACACCACCCTCAACAATCTAAGCCGTCCAGCCGTGCCCTTGGCACGGAACGGGATCGGCTTGTTCAAGCGAAGGAAATAACAATGAGCAAAAACTACCGTAGATCGACTCCCGTCCCCAATAAGGGAGGCGGAATGATGCGTAAGCCCTACACCGCCTCGATCAATGGCGGTCCGGGCGATTATTTCCCGACCTACCATCACAGGCCATTGGAGGCCGGATATCACGAAATCCCAATTCACGGTTCAGAAGTAAGGGTGGTCGTGTGCGCCGGTCCGGACAGCCACTTTCTGAAGATTTCCGTGGGCCAGCAAAAACCACGGTAGTCGGCTGATCTACCTTCAACGCGGCCCGAATTCCGGGCCGCGCCTTCTCTCCCACAATCCGAGCCGCTCAGCCTTGCCGTTCTTCGGCACGGAACGGGATCGGCTTGCCAAAATTCGAGGCAACATCATGTCCAAGATCGAACCCGCTGCCGACAGCGAAAACATCTTCGAGCATCACGACAAACTCTTTGAGAAAATCGGACTAGCCGCCACGCCCATAGAGCTTGGCGACAAGAAGCCGCTCGTTTCCGGCTGGACGAAGCATAGAACGCTAGCGCCCGCTCCACGCCAGCAGCTTAGGCAAAAGTACCCGAAGGCCAGCATCGGACTATTGGCGGGAACCGCGTTGTCGAACGGCAATCTGTTCGGTTTCCTCGATTGCGACCATCAGGGCTTTACCGAATTCTTCTGTCGACTGGTCGAGCCCGTCTCCGGCAAGATCGGTCAGAAGGGCATCACGATCTTCTGCCAGTTTACAGGCGGCACCAAGAGCAAGAAGGTCCGCCAGAAGGGTGCGAAGGCTCCCGTGGCCGAGTTGATGGTGTCGTCGGGAATGACGGTGATCCCCCCATCACCGCACCCGTCCGGTGTGCGATACCGCTGGCACGGCAAGCCCCTTCACGAAATCGATCCGTGCGCCCTGCCGTTGCTGGACGAACAGCGGATCGAGTTTTTGGCCAAGGTCTGCTCCAACCCCTCCGCCATCGCCATGGCGGAAGGCGGTCCTGAGCTTAAGGCGCACGACCTGATGTTGGCGCTGACTTCCTCGGGCATCGCCATGCTCGACCTCGATCTGGAATGGATGGCGCATTGCCTGAACGGGCTCCTGCCTCCGGGCTATCGTGGAAACACTGCCGACGAAACGCTCGGCATGTTGAAAAGCGCACGGGAGAAAAATCTCGGGCAGAGGACAGCATCCAGTGACGACTACGAGCCCGGCGAATTGGGGCCGATACCCTTGGGCTATCTGCCGGACGGCCGGTTCGTGTTCTTCGAGCAAACTCGCCATCTTATCGTCGTGGAAACCAGTACGAGGCTCGTCGTTCTCGGCACATTGCTCAATCTGGCTCCCATCGAGTTCTGGGCACGGAACTACTCCACCGACAAGGGCATCAGCGCAATGGCCGCAGGGATCGCGCTGATGTCGGCTGGCCGCGCCAGAGGTGGTTTCGATGAGGGCAGTGTTCGCGGTCGTGGGGTCTATATCGAGAACGGCCAGGTGGTTCGCAACTTCGGCGGCGAGATTCCGCGCAGCACCAACTACGCCTATATCTGTCCGATCCCATTGAGGATCGCCGCCGACGGGATGCAGATCGATCCGGCTGCCGTGTTAAAGTTCCTCCAGTTGTTCAACTTCGCGTCGCCCAGCGCCGCATATCTTCTGTTCGGTTGGCTGGCGTCTGCGGTGATTTGCGGTGCGCTCGAATGGCGGACACATGTCTTTATCACAGGAGCCAAGAACACCGGCAAGACGACGCTGGTGAACGCGTTGCGCAATCTGATCGACAAAATTGTCGTCGCATTGGACGGCCAGAGCACCGAGGCAGGCATCCGCCAGAAGCTCGGTCCCGATAGCCGACCCGTCATGCTCGATGAGTTCGAAAGCGACCAGAACCTTGGCAGGATGCGGCAGGTCATCAAGCTGATCCGCAGCTCGTCGTCGGGCAATCTCGCGATCGCGCGCGGTACCCCCGAGGGAAAGGCGCTGGAGTTCACGATCCGCGCGAGCTTCCTGTTGGCAGCCATCAATGCAATGGCCGTGACGGCCGCCGATCGTTCCCGCATCGTGAATCTTCCCCTCAACAAGCACGATAACGACAAGGTGCGCGCAAGGCAGATTGCCGAGTTGAGCCAGCAATTAGAGGGGACGAGCGCGAGCTGGTGCCTCCGGGCCATGGACCTCACGGCGGAAATCCTGGCCAGTATAAAGACACTGCAACGTGTCTTTCCGCCCTGCGACAGCCGTCATGCGCTGAACATGTCCACCTTGCTCGGTTCGGCATGGACCATGTTGAACGGGCGCGGGATCGACGAATCGAGCGCCGAGGCGCTCATTCAAGACCACCTGCCATTCATCAACGAGCTTGCGGAAGCCCACGAGCAGGACGACGCCATAGAATGCTGGAACGCCCTTCTCGAATTTCCGCTTCAGGGAAGTGGCGACGGGCAGTTGCTTGCCGAAGTTCTGGCCCAAATCAAGAAGCTATCGGAATCGGGGCGCGATCTCCGCAAGGACGGCAACAGCCTCCGATCCCTCACGACCGAAATCGAACGGCTCGGCATGAAATGGGATGGGAAAGGCCTCATCGTGGCCAACTCGCACCGTGCGCTCAGGGAGATATTCCGGGGAACGCAGTGGGAGGCAGGCAACTGGGGCGATTCGCTGCGACGGCTCCCCGGCGCGACCGCCACCAAGCAAAAGCGCTTCTCCGAGGATACCCGCTCCCTCGGCACATTTATTCCGGCTGCACTCATTCCGGAATGGGATGGGCCGGAGCCTCCGTACTGACCGTCACGGCGTCACGTCACGTCACGCGGCCCACACAGGCCCCCGGGGCTGGCACCAGTATAGTGGAAGTGCTTCAGCACCAAAACCAGACCAGACCTCATGCGGGAGTAATTGGAAAAGATGGTCGGGGTGACGGGGTGGCTGCTGCGCCGCCGCTGCCCGCGCCATACCCGTGACGTGACGTGACGCGTGACGTGGAATGGCGATTTCAACCTCGGTGAGCGAGGATTCCGGAATATTCGGGGCCGCGTCGTCTCGCGGCCTCGCCTCCCAACAATATGATTAGGTAACGGATTCGGTTACGGTTTTTGCCGTTCCACGGGTCTCTGCCCCTGCTGGCGATTACTTGTGCCGGTTACTTCGCCGTGATTTTTTCCGGGCTTTTTTGCCCAGTGGAGAATATGGATATGGACAACTTTAGCGTATCGATTACGACAACGACACGCCGCCGCAAGCTCAGCAACGGCACGGTGCGGGAGCATCATCAATGGTATTGCGAGTATCGCGATCCGCTGACCCGGAAGCGTCGTCGCCGCGCTTTCAACCGCAAGAAGGACGCAGAGGCGTTCCGCAATGCCTTGCTTCTGAAGGTAGCCGAGGGCTCATTTGTCGATGAGCGCAAAGCTCCCGATGTGGCCAAGGCCATCGACCACTGGCTCGGGACCAAGGAGGGCGGCGTCAAGCCATCGACGCTGAAGGGCTACAAGGTGGTCGCGAACGGTGCCATCCGTGGGCCGTTGCTGATCGGCACCAAGCAGGAGCGCGCAGACTACACCGAAAAGGGCATCGCCCCTAAGAACGCCCGGTTCCTCAAGATGCTCGGACACGTTAAGCTCACTGACCTAACGACCGCCATGATACGTGTTTGGCACAAGACGGTCACCGATCAATCGGGTGCCTATACTGCTATGCGTGCCAAGGCACATCTGAAGTCCATCCTTGCCCTCGCAGAAGAGGATTTCGGCATCCGCGCACCGTCGATGCCGACCGGCCTGCCGCGCAACCGGCACAAGCAGAAGAAGGCCATCCTGACGCCCGAACACATCGCCAAGCTGATCGCGGCGGCGCGCGAGGACGCGGAACATGGCATCTACTACGCCTTCGCCTTCCTCGCCGGAACCCGCCCCTCCGAGCAGTTGGGCCTGCTGTGGTCGGAAGTGGACTTCGACCGCA
>ERZ778017.1374-NODE-1374-length-24311-cov-5.981118_pt1 | contig 24311 bp, 15 predicted proteins | sample MGYA00375747_ERZ778017 | MGnify/ENA primary metagenome ERZ778017 (study PRJEB29350, sample SAMN05509838) | bioreactor metagenome | biome: bioreactor; material: wastewater | place: South Africa: University of Cape Town | collected 2014-03-17 ...
TTTTTCACCTGCCATCAATTTTCTTTTTTCTACTTTACAAATACATCTACAACTAAGTCTCAGTAAAACATAAATTAAACACTATATAGAAACCAACCAGTATTGAATACTAAAACATAAAAGAACACAGGCATTACTAGCATAGCTAGCACACCATAAAGATACGGATTGAAGAAATAAGATAGGTCATCAACACATCAACACTCTAAGATCTTTCACCTCTTAATCTTCTAGCCAATTGGATGTCCTTCTTTTGAATAGTGACTCTCTTGGCATGGATAGCACACAAGTTGGTGTCTTCAAACAAAGAGACCAAGTATGCTTCCACAGCTTCTTGTAAAGCACCAATAGCAGACGACTGGAATCTCAAGTCAGACTTAAAGTCTTGAGCAATTTCTCTAACAAGTCTCTGGAATGGTAACTTTCTGATTAATAATTCAGTGGATTTTTGGAATCTTCTGATTTCTCTCAAGGCAACAGTACCTGGCTTATATCTGTGTGGCTTCTTGACACCACCAGAGACTGGGGCCGACTTTCTGGCAGCCTTGGAGGCTAACTGTTTTCTAGGAGCTTTACCCCCGGTAGACTTTCTTGCGGTTTGCTTAGTTCTAGCCATTTCTAACTAAATCTATCTAATATAATAAAGGAAGAACTAGGTAAATTTTCGTGAGGGAATTTTTTTGGTGGGAATCCCCCTATATATATGTGTGACGGCACGGAACAAAAAAAGTCACTCGGTTTTTCGCCCCTGGCTTAACTATGGAAAATCTAATTTTAAATACCATACTGAAAATGGGCTAGTTTGTGAGCGCTAAGATTTCTTGCTTAACTATGGGCGTTGTAGGGTTTTGTGTCCTGCAGAAAGGTCGCGCGAGAAAAATAGTCACGCACGACTCAAGTAATTTCCGTCTCTCGCACTGATTCACATTGGTGGGAGAGCACTTGACGAAGCCAAGAATCAGGGCCTGCGGTATTACTTGTGATTGACCATGTATAGCTCAACGGTTGTGTAGACGTAGGGTTTGGCCACATTGCCAAAGTTCTGCCCAGCATTTGGTGTGACTTCGTTATACAGAGCAAAGTAGAGGCACGTGATCAAAATCACGTTACCATTCCGCAATACTCACTAGGATGTCACGTTAAAGTTTCCGTTGAAGGAAATGACGCATTCGCTCCAGCAAATCAGCACAAACGCACGACGGTAACGTTAGTGGCAGACTTTAAGGAAAATGTAATCACGTGATGTATCACGTGACAGTTTTTTTTTCCACCTATCAATCAGAACTGATTGACACCAGGAGAGGTACCGTGAAGGACACTGCAAAGCGGGCTACTCCGCAGGGCATCTCTTGAGCGTCTACTGAGCATATCGCGAAAGAACGTTCGTGGAAAGATCTGAAATTTTACCCGTATATTAATGAATATAAGTAACTAGTAGTATAAAATACAATGCAATGAAAAAATAGAAGGCAGGCCCGCAGAGCATGCGACGGAACTAATGTATACTTTAGTAGCGAATGCTAAAGGAGAATGACGAGACGGTTGGAACTAGTTTCTGTACCACAATCTTGTGATTCTTGTCTTCATCATTTTCTTTTGTAATTGGAAAACACCGTACATCAATGCTTCGGCAGTTGGTGGACAACCTGGAACGTAGACATCGACTGGAACAATTCTATCACATCCTCTGACCACAGAGTACGAGTAATGGTAGTAACCACCCCCGTTGGCACACGAACCCATAGAAATAACCCATCTTGGATCAGGCATTTGATCGTAAACTTGTCTCAAAGCTGGGGCCATTTTATTGGTGACAGTCCCAGCAACAATCATAATATCGGATTGACGAGGAGAAGCTCTGAAAATAATCCCCAATCTATCTTGATCGTATCTTGGAGTAGAGACATGCATCATTTCCACAGCACAACAGGCTAACCCGAAAGTGACTGGCCAGAACGACGACTTTCTGGCCCAGTTAGCGATGACATCCAACGAAGTTAAAGCATAGTCAAGAGGAGTGGTGTTTTGGGTTTGACTCATGAGTGGTAAATCGGTAGGTAATTGTTGTGGAGTCAAGTCTTTGGTAGAAATAAATCTATTGGCCACAACCATAGGGCTGACGCTCTTTCTGGCGGTCGATATAATTGTTCTTCTACTCAATGAAAACATGGTGACTGTCAAGAAAAACTGTTACTGAGTTATTCCTGATAGGTTTTTTTTCGTCATTTTATTAAGCAAAAATTTATTGGTAGTGATTGGATGCGACATTGGACGAGCCATGCGACATTTGCATCAAAACCGCGACATGATACATGCAGGATGCCAGCCTCATGTAAGATAAAGCAAGGACACAGCGGGCCAGGTTAAGACGATTTAGAGAGGAGAAGTCGAGAATGTGTTGATGCGACTAGAAATGCTAAGCTCTGATTAATTTCGATTTGGTGAGAAAATCTTTTTTTTCGCAAAAAAGTTCTTGACTATGGCTGTTCAGCTTGCAGAGTGTAGAGACCCCAGTGTAGAGACCCCAGAGTGTTTGCAACGTACTCGGAGTAGTTTGAAGCATCGTCATACCAAAACTTGGATGTGAGAAGCGAACAATGAAATTTATGTAATTCGTGTAAAATCAGGCCCTGGGTGTGGAGATCCAAGCTCGACTGTCGTGATGAGTATAGCATTTCTGAAACAGATCTGAAACAGATCTGAAACAAACGAACAGGATGTAGAAACATATAATGGCCACAGTTCTCTGCGACTGAAACCAGACAACATTCCCAGATGCAATTCTAGTAGATTGTTCAGTATTCACTGAGCTACAATGTTTACGTTGTTCATTTATTCGAGTGAATTAATTAGCTATGAACAGAATGAATATGAAAAGAACGTAGTGTAAAATAACAAGTAATTCATGCAAAAGCAGGAGCTAAATATGATCCTGCCAGTGTGGTAAGTAAATTGAAATCCATTATTGTGGCTAAATAGAGCTACAACTACTCAATGATGTCTTCTAAGTAGTCGGTAATTTTCTGCAAAATATCGTTCTTGACCGAATCGGGCACCATTTCCTCAGCCTTGGGTTTCATGAACGAGTAGAGCTGGTCAAAAGTGTAATTATTGTCTTGCAATTCACGAGAGGCCACCTGATTCAACTTGTCGTACCAACCGCTTTCGTACAACTGCAACTTGAGTTGCTTGGTAATGACGTCGTAGTTCCCTGACGAGATCAAGTGCTGTTGAATCTGAGCCTTTATTCGGTCCAACTCCTCCTGCTGTTGCGTCATGGTGGAACCTACGATTTGATTTTCGTTTTCTGGACTATATATTGGAAATTAAGAAAAGAGAAAACAATAGTGCCAGAAAGCGGAACACAAAAACGACGACAAAAAGAGCTGGCGCCAGAAAGAAGTGGTTTATGTAGAAATACGACCTCAGACCGGAAAAGCTACAGGGTATGCCGAAACCACATTACGGTGGTGTTTGTTTGTGCTAGTAGTGACAGAATAGTGTTGTGCGACTAAGTCAAGCCGGTGCTAATAGCATCCAGAGCCATTTGGAGAAGTTGTGACTACAAAGGGGACCACTCCAGCGGGACAAACGTGTACCTGGAGGGCCGTAGAACGAACGGGTACTGTAGTTTGACCCAGTTCGATGTTATCTTGTAGATCTATATCTGCTTTCGCCAGTTAACACACTGGCGACGGGGACAACCACAGGACTGTCTCCGGGTGTTCTGACCCAGCGTACTCACCCCCACCACGACAAACGGCCGTGGGACTCTACACTACGCTGCCGTTGATTGCTATTTATTTGGTGCCTTGATAAGGGCATACTGGCATACTGTATACATCAAGGTAGTTTAAAGCATGTTCAGAAGAGCCGGCAACAGAATATTCAGTCAGGTAGCGAGGATGAGCAGCAAAGGATCGCCTTACGACGCCAAAGTGGTGGCAGTGACCGAATTACAGCAAGGAAAATGGATTCAAACCCGGTCAATTAAGTACCACGACCCCAACGGAAATGAACGGTTATGGGAAATGGCAGTGAGAACAACCACCAGTAAAACATTAAATATCGATGCTGTTTCGATCGTTCCCATCTTAAAACATCCTTCCAAACCTGATGAAATCGTTATGATCAAGCAATTTAGACCACCTACCGAGAAAGTTGTAATTGAGTTGCCAGCAGGACTTGTTGATCCCAACGAGACGGTGGAACTGACAGCCATCAGAGAGTTGATTGAGGAGACGGGGTACTACGGGAAGTTTGTTAAACAATCCATTCCGATGGTGTCTGATCCGGGCTTGACCAACGCCAGTATGGTTTTAGCCTACGTAGATGTCGACTTAACTGACTCCAGAAATGTCAATCCTGAACCAAAGTTAGAGGAAGGCGAATTTATTGAAACTTTTAGGTTGCCAGTCCAGGGGCTCTTGCAAAACTTGCTTGAGCTCGTAGACAAGGAGGGATGCACAGTTGATGCCAGGTTGTACCATTTGGCCGTTGGTCTCCTGTTGGTAGAGTAGATGTGGACGTATAGTGAATCAAAGTACGGAAGTAGTGGTGTAGAGAACAATTGGGCGTAGTGAGAACCGCAGCAAGAGTAGGTGGGCATTCGGGTCTACAGGGAGAAAAAGTAGTCGCGGGACAGAGAGATCGGTACTAACTAGCGTGGTGCTATTCAGCAGAGTAGAAATAGTGCTAGCATCAGAAGCTATACCAGCGGTACAAAATAACTAACTTAGTGCATGTCGTAACTAACCTTCCAACTACACCTTGGTGGCCCAGAGGCAACTGCCATTCCATGCGTAGTACTGCTGTACTAGTACCAACATGGTGCATCACCCAGGGCATCAAAAAAGATTTCCTCATAAATACTTAGTGATGCTTACAAACACTTCACCAGACAGCGACAACCTCACCAAAGCACTCCACATACACAACAATTCGCAATCATAAGAAGCTACAAGCACAACAATTTAATATACAAGCCCAAACATTCAACCAGCGTTATATACAACTTCTCCCAAGTGATCACACCGTCACACTACTGGGTTTCACATGAAATGATCAGAAAACACAATTAATCCATAACCAAAGTAATGATGGAGACCTGTTGTTTTTGCTTGGGTGGAGACACCGATGTGCCCTCATTCGGCACGTTGAAAGATGCTAAGGACATGATATCACCATGCCACCAATGTTCGCTTGTGGCCCACAGAAAGTGTTTGTTGGAATGGTTCAACACATTGCCAGCTTCCAAGATCAAGGTCATTGATGTTTCCTCGGTGCACGAGACGAATAGTGGAGCATCGCCAGTGACGCCAGCGTTGTTCCACGATATGGTTGTCCGACCATCACCAGGTGAAGACGCAAGAATCGATATTAACTTGAATGCCGAAAGTTTCACTCAGTGGCTCTTTAGCATTGGTAGATCGGTAGATTTGGATACAGAAATGCCCGACACCGACGATATTGTCATTGCTCCGTCACGGCCGGCATCACCAACCCCCCACGTCCACAATGGACCATCTTCAAGATTGGCCACGGGGAAGTATCTGTCCAATATGGTGTTCTTGATAACAGATTGTCCCCAGTGCAAGCATGAGCTCATTTTCACATTGAGCCAGTCTTCGTTCATGAATTTGCACAGCAGTGTCAAGGCAATCGCAAGCAAGATAGTGCAATATGGTGGGTTGACTCTAGGATTAACTTCGGCTATAACAGGGGTGGTTAGTATGAGCTATGTGGGGTTAACGACCTGTGGATTAAAGATCATGGAATCGATGCTACCAGGACAGATGTTGGTACAGTTTCTTACAAGGAAATATACTACTTCGCCATCATCATACTCGAACTTGTCACAACTTTTGTTATCTAAAAATGACAATTACTCGATTGACAATTTGGAACAAGCTCTTTTGAAGGGTTTAGTGGATCCGTTGAAATTCTCTCGTATTCCTGTGTTGCCTATCATTTTGTATAAAATGAGATCGTCTTCAATAATGACGACGATCTTCGGTAATAGCACAGATAACCCATCACCAATCAACAGCTGGTTCACCGAATTGATGATTAGTGGGTATATCAGTTCGTTAGGTAACCACGAACTTGTTAGGTCTTTAAGCAACAATTTCCTAGAAACAATTCGGAAACCGGAGTTGGGACTAAATTTGTTCAGAGGAATAAACTTGTGGAAAACTAACAACATGATCGCCATGCTCATACCTGCTAGATGGGCGTATGACGTATTTTTCAGATTGACTTTTAATGTAGCATATTTCAATTTCATGTTGAAGATTAGACCAAGAGAAATAGCCAACAACATGAGTGGGAAACACGCCGATAAATTGGAGGCGTTGAATAGTGACTTGGGCGACTTACAAGCAAGCTACCTTTCCACAGTACAAAGAATCAATACAAAATTAGAACAACTGTCAAGCGGATATAGATTGCCACTAATTACATCCTTGTACAAGCTAGTTAAACTGAAAATCTCACTATTGAAATCACTTTTCAAGGCATCATATTTCCTGAAATATATTTTCACTAAAGTTAAGTACACCTTCCTCAAATTTGCGGCCACATTTAAACACGATTACTCACTGGCAATAACCAGCAACTCAATATCTACTAGAATGCTAACTACAGTTTTGTGGCCATTTATTTCGTCAAAGGTGGGTGCAGCTATATTCAATGCACTTTTAAAGAATCGTTTGCCAGGTGTACCAAAGGATAAAGTACTTTTTTTGAGCAACATGATTGGAATGGTGGTAATCGTGTTTGCAAAGGATATATTTAACTTGTTCCTCACATACCACAAAGGTGATCAACTTTCCCAACTATCGGTATTAAGCTTTGATAGTTTGCTGGATACAGCACAACAGAATATCCACGAGACATTGGATATTGCACCAGTTGATATTCCTGGTGGATTTAGAGGTTAAATACAACTGTGAAAATATGTAAATAAGTTTAATGAATAACGGCACTTCTACACATTCGAGAACGATTATCATAATATATCAAATTAAACTATAATACACTTAACGTAATTCATGAAGATATAATAAATCATAAAACCATAATCATTGAAGTAGTGTCAAAAGGTCTATTGGCATTAATCATCGTCATCGTAATTTTCATCTTCTTCAACTTTTCTCATTGGTGGTTCGACATCTTCTTGTTTTTCTTTTTCTTCATTCTCTTCTTGTGGTTCACTTGCCGCTTTGGGAGTGGCTTCTTTAGTTTCAACAGGTTTTGGTTTGACATCAGCCTTTTTACTGTCAGTTCCGTTAACTTCTGCCGCTTCTGCCGCTGCTGCTGCATTCATTAATGAGTTTAATGAACTTGACGCAGCTCTTGGCGATGCTGCTTGTTTTTTGGTGGCTCTAGCATCAGGTTTTTCTTCTAAATCATGTTTTGTGGATCCATTTGCTTTAGGTTTACCGTTAGGCTCATTACTTTTAGCTTTAGTGGCACCCGTTTGTCTCGCTGGAGGAGCTGGTTGTACTGGTGGAATGGATTGCTGTTGTTGAGGCTGGGGCTGAGGTGGATGAGGTTGTGGTTGCGATTGAGGTTGAGGTTGAGGTTGTGATTGAGGCTGAGGTTGGGGTTGTGGTCGAGGTTGAGATTGTGGTGGTTGAACTTGGGGTTCTGATGGTTGTTGTGGGGGATCGTTATTGGCAGTTGGAGCCTGAGTCGAATTTGGTTGTAGTGGTTGTACTGGATGTGGTTGGGGAGGAACCGACACTGGAGCTTGATTAGGGTTTGCCAACAAATGAGGAGCAGCTAATCCCCCTGGTTGAGGACCAGGTTGCGGTTGAGGACCACCTGGAATACCAGACAAAACTGGACCACCTTGACCAGCACCTGGTGGGCCACCTGGCACACCACCTGGTTGTTGGTTAGATTCCAAAACCATACCTTGGGGCAACCTTGGTTGTTGTGATACTGGTGGTGGTTGCGGTGGATGAGTGTTACCTTCTTGTTGGTATTTCAATAATTGTTCCAATCTTGCTTTGATATGTGGATTACCTGGGTCCAATCTTTCAGCTTGGGAATAAGCATCTAAAGCATCAGAAATTTGGTTATTGCAAGTTTCATATAATGTTCCCAAATCATACCAAACTTCAGAAATATAAGGATTCAATCTGATAGCTCTGGTGTACGCATCTAAAGCATCACGGTATTGACTAATTTGGTAGTACAACACCCCGATAGAACACCAGAAAGTAGGGTTTCTGGAGTCACGATTGACAGCCTTTTGGAACGCATCATAGGCGGCATTGAAATCACCCCGGATCATATGGACTCTACCCAAGTAGTACCACGAGTGGGCATCTGTCAGGTCGATTTCCAACGATTGAGTCAAGTAATTAAGCGCAACGTTCAAATCTTGTTGGAAAGGTGGATTGGCACTGTTGGCTTCTTGACCAGAAGGAGTGTTTGGATTAGATTCTGCTTGCGAGTACAAACAACCCAATTGTTGCAATACTTTGGCGTGCTGTGGGTTTACTTGCAACACCTTTTCGTAAGCATCTTTGGCCCCATTCCAGTCTTTTTGTTGTTCCAAAACACTACCGATCTGGAACCATACATCCAGCTGGGTCAATGGATGAGGAGGGTTATTTAAGATGTATTGGAAGCAATCCAAGGCCGATTGTAATTTTCCTTGGTGTTTGTATATGATCCCCAATCTGAAATAGATTTCGTTTGATTTGTCGAAATTAGGGTCTAAATCAAGCACTCTGACAAATGCTTCTTCGGCGTATTCAAGAGATCCGTATCTGTCGTACAAGATCCCAATTCCGTGCCACAACTTTGGCACATTAGGATTATCCAAGTAGTACAATGCTCTTTGGTAGGCAGCATAGGCTCTTTGCAAATCGTCCAACATCAAGTAACAATGGCCCAACAATCCCCAAGTTTCACCATTTTCCGGACTGAAATTCAATGCTTGTTCGTACAATTCTGCTGCTTTGAAAAAGACGTCTTTGGACCGGTAAATATTGGCCAATTTGATCAACACATCAGGGTTGTTGGGGGTGTGACGCAACACGGCATCGTACGAAGTGAGGGCTTTTTCGTAATCTCCAAGCGATTCTGCCAAACTTCCAATAGCGAGCCATGTGGCCGACGTGGTTTCGGCAAGCAAATTGGGCACCATCGACCCCAATTGTTGCTGGCCCGGCTGGGATGATTGCATCTGGATAGTAGGATGGCCCGGTTGTTGAGGTTGACCTTGCGGTTGACCAGGCTGGAGGTGGAGCTGACCAGGCTGGAGATGGATCTGGCCAGGTTGTTGTCCCGGTTGAGGCTGGCCCAACGCAGCATTGACCTGCCCCGGTGTCAGCTGAGCGGGCAAACCCGAGTGAGATGGCATTAATATCTCCTGAGTGTGCGGCATGGAATGGATGGTACCATTAAGCTGTTTGTGCATCATAATAATGACAACGTATCAGTGATGAAAAAGAATAAATAAATTTCTAGCAAAAAATTCCTGTTCTTATGATGTAATAAATATTCAACCGTATCGTTGACGCCGCCATGGGGTGTTCTATCATACAGAAAAAAAACTTTTTCCGCACCCCATGTGGATAAATATTTTTATTTTTACGAAATCGACCACAAAGCCAAGAATGCGGTTGTGCGTAGGGGAGATTTCTAACACTGATGGGTGGTCAGCTTGCGTACTGCCAATGTTCGCTACTGTTGAAAGGCTCGGTAGTGAAGAATAAGAAGTACATCGTAGTAGAGGAGACGGTAACGTATTGTGGTCTATACAAGTCAGGGTCGGTTGACTGCGGTCAGGGTTCACATGTGGGGCCTAGTGGTTGATATCGTTACGTTCCTGGAGTAAAGGACGAAAGATATGTGGTTCCAAGACAAATCCACGCCTGGACATGAATTGTAAATATTCGAACATAGATAGTGGTACGTACGCGTAGCTGTAAAAATAAATGCTATTGGCAGGTGTTGGGATGCACTGTTACAGCGAGATGCTTGGGGCACGTACATCGATAATCATTGGTTGGCGAATTCCCATTCCTACAGAAAAGAAACCTTGTCCTACGGTGTACTTCCCATCATGAGAGACACTCCTGAATCACTCACAGGGCCACAGCTGCTCGAGTGGGCTAAGGCGGTGACTTTTATGTCTATGGCCGTTTAATCTGTGGCATGGTCTTGTGACAGTCTTATTTCTGCGTGTACTTGTACACCATTCTCTGACGTAACCCGGTGGAAGTTTTGTTAGATACAGAGTCGCACGTCTGCAGAGACGTTCCGTAGAGTCGTAGTTCCGTAGCGTCGTAGTTCCGTAGCGTCGTAGTTCCGTAGCGTCGTAGTTCCGTAGAGTCTCTCGAACTATTTTAAGCTTTATTTGGGGTTTGTCGGTCAAATGCATGGGTTCCGCTGAGTTCAAGATTCAATTGACTTCCAGTTAGATGTTCTCTTTGATCTACAATCCTTTGATCTACAATCCGTTGATTTACAATAAATGGACCGTGAATTGGACTTAATCTCATTTCATTGATATATATTAAAATGAGAAAATTTGTTCAGGTATAAATACACCACAAGGTACATGTCACAAAATTCCATCAATTGGCCAACAGCGGTTTCGACATTGTTTGTTCTATCGAGGCAGAATGCACAGTAGCAGAAAATCCATAAAATATCCTTGGAAGAAGCTTTCTTTAACAATCAGCGATTGGTCAACAAGCTATCACTTGTAACGATGCATTAAAACGAAAAGTGAGGTACTGCTGGAATATAGTAATTTGTTTGGGGAGCACTGGTGTGTACGAGGAATACTCAGTAGCTTGGAAATAACAAGATTGTCAACTAGTGGACCCTTCAATGCTTCGTTTGGTGGAACTCGGTCACAGTTGATTTCACCATCTCGAACTTCGGCTGTTCTTTGCTTCGATATAGCCTCAGTAGATTCAATAGCATGGGACCTATCTTTATAGAGCCTTGAAGCATCAACACGACTGCTCCAATGGCCTTAATATGACGGTCAACCATGGTTGCAGGGACTGCATAACCTCCACTGCAACATATTCCCAAAACACCAAATTTCCCTTATCGTTGAATAGCGAGACAATCTATAGCAGAGCGAGTCCTGGACATATTGTGCAGCATTTTTAATGTATCTTGGTCCGCTATCACTTTCACCTAGTAAGTAACACCCCGTTCAATCGCAACATAATCCAACTCAGCAAGCTTAAAACCGTAAGCACCAGTTGCTTCATCCACCTACTGGATGTTTAACCACAATTGCTGGTACCCCATCAAAACCTTCAGGTTGAAAAAGAGGTGCGAAATATCCATTATGGAAACGATGAGTAGAGACCTTGGATGGGGAAGATATAGTTTTCGGTAGTTAACAATAGATTAGATTTTTAAACGTTTTCAATTGCAACATGGGCTGTTTTGTATGTTGTTAGGTGAGCCTGACCCATTCGATGACTTGACCTTTGCGTTGCTGAGATCTATTCTTTTCCCTGCTGGAAAAATACTTTTCGGGATATTATCTAATAGTGCATTCTAGTTGTACTCCATACGATAGCATTTGAAATCGGAACCGGTTAACTTCTATTGAAATGTACCCGCAACTTCAACTACTGGAGGTAAGGCAAAAATGGAAATGGGGCCATTGTGGTCCTCATGCTTCTTAGTCTTATCTTATTGAATTTCAGGTGGCACGGACAAACCAGAAATAGAAAGGCCCGAAGAGACGTTCCTGTACCCAATTAACTGGTCTGTATGAACCGGTCTCGGTAGTGCCACTCCATTGGTGCGGATATATGTTTAGGCGTTCTTCACACAGATCTAACGAAATTCCCCTACTGCGGTCAATCACAAATACCCCCTAATTGTCCGAAGAGACATTGCCAAAAAAAGTAACTCCTCGGGCAACTTTCCTAATTTGTTATTTCCATATAATACATCATACTTGCTTCAAAGCTACATATCAAAGTTGGAACATGTTGCCACCTGTTTGAAACCGGCAAAATGTACATTCACAGACAGTTGATAACGAAATGCGCTATTTTCTGAAATCCAGAGAACAACTATAAAAGTTGAGGAAATGTTTCTTTAAATTCATTTTCATACAAGTATTGAATTGTAATTTACTACAAAATGTCATTTGAATATAATCAATTAGGAAATTCTGGTCTTCATGTTGCCCCAGTCATTGTAGGTTGTATGTCCTACGGTGACAAAAGATGGTTACCTTGGGTGTTGGAGGATGAAGACGAGATCATGAAGTTGTTGAAAAAATGTTATGATGCTGGATTGCGTACTTTTGATACAGCTGATGTTTATTCCAACGGACGTTCTGAGATTTTATTGAGAAAGTTCATGGAGAAATACAATATTGCAAGAAACAAGATTCAAATTTTAACGAAATTGTACTTCCCATTTGACGAGTCAGACTCTGGTTCGATAGTTTGGAATAATGATTCGGTTCCTCTGTATGAGTATATAAATGCACAAGGGTTATCGAGAGTGCATATTCTTGAGGCTGCTGCAGCATCTGTGCGTAGATTGGGTACGTACATTGACGTTTTGCAAATCCATCGGTTAGATAGTGCAACCCCTAAAAAGGAAATAATGAGGGCACTTAACGATGTTGTTGAAAAGGGCCATACTAGATACATTGGTGCCTCGTCAATGAAAGCAGTAGAATTTGCTGAGTTACAGTATCTTGCTGAATTGAATGGATGGCACAAATTTATTAGTATGCAAAGTTTCTACAATTTGCTTCAAAGAGAAGACGAGAGAGAGTTAATTCCCTTTTGCCAAAAAAATGAATTGGGTAAAGTAGGACTAATTCCATGGTCCCCTATTGCTACAGGGATTTTAGCTCGTCCTTTAGGTAGCGACTCGAAGACTGGAAGAACTAACGATACCGATTTAACTAAAAAGATGACTGGTTTGGACGAATTGAACGACGCAGATAAAACCATCATTTCAAGAGTTGAAGAGATTGCGAAGAAGCACGGAGTTTCAATGGCAATGGTTGCAACTGCCTGGGTCATTAACAAGGGATGTAACCCAATTGTTGGACTTAACTCAGAGAAAAGAATTGACGAAGTAGTTGCTGCTATTCTGCTCAAAATTCCTCAAGAGGATATCGAATATTTGGAGGCATCCTACCTCCCAAAGAAGGCGTATGTTTAACGCAAGAGCTATATTATTTTTGAAAAGGCACATTACTGCAATATGTCTAAAGAATCTTTTTTTTATAAACACTATCTAGAAGTTGTGTATTTTTATTTTGATTTCATTTTCTTAAAATGAGTAGCATTTTTTACTAGGTGTTAATACTTCAGATATTATAATAAGGTGAGATATTTAATTGTAATGTAGGCTGCCCACATCAATCGATTGAACTACTTGAATGAGCTGGGATTTGCAACTATATGTACAACTTCGATTTTCAATGCATTAGTATATGCAAGTATTTACCCTAATCTAAAAAATCTATGGCAGTTGTTTAAATGTAGTTTGAGCACTGTAATGTAATTTGTTCTGGATGAACTGTGCTACAACCAATCAAAATAGTTAGGTAAAATTATAGGAAAATTTGTCTACACAAGGACTTTGTGCCATATTCTTCCGGAAGGTCTCTTGGAAGATTGTAGTATACTTTTCCCGTCATATACACAATAGAAAAAGGAATACTAAGGCAAGGTGACAAACTCATCATCGATTTCTAGCTTGCGAGCCAGTAACTCTGGGAGTAGGCAAATTTTCTACTTTTTCTTGTTGAATAAATGGTCAACAACGGTTAGTCTACTTAAATGTGACGTCGTAATTTGAAGTTAATATATGCATCCTTCACTCTGTTTACTGGGAACTCTAGATGCTTCTCTATACACATTCCGTTAATCTGTTGGTATGGAGAATACCCACAGAATCAGTTCCAACTAGGTGTTCAGTAATACCGTATATATTTCAAATTTTGAATTGAGCTCACCGCCGGATTTCAATCTTGATATTGGAGATTTTACCGAGTGTTCCTGGCCATGTATTATTCGTCTCTTGAGTCGTTAAATTACCTGTCCCATCTATGCACCGAGTATAGTCGGATAGATCTTGTCTGCCATATGTATTACATAAACTGACCTCAGTAGTACATGGCTCATATGAAACTGTTGTTTACATTTGCTACAACCAGGTGCAACTTACCAAAGGTTTAGTGGCATCAAATCTTTGTTAATTATGTCACTTCAAGTGGGGGTGTTCTTTTCTATGGCAAGTCTTGACACAGAGCAACCTTCGGTTCTTCAACACTGTGGCAACATTAATTGTCGCGTCATGAATCAATGAATCAATACGAAGAGGTTGCATCATCTTGGCTGGCATACTGCGAGCAACGATAGTTCAAGACATGCTTAAGACGATCACCTGTTCGTCTGGTTAAGTCTGTTGAGGGGCTAAAATGTACCATTCATGGTCCCCAAACTAAATTTGCTGCAACTAATACGTCAATCCTTTCATCTATCAGAATTTTTACTATTTTGAATACAACAATCAATCCGCAAATATCTACACAACTGTACTGCTTGTAGATCTCTAATTTTTCTCACAATGTCAAGACAGTGTTGTGATACTTCTGGAACCCCTGTTACATTGGCATTTGAGTATTTAATAGCCCTGTGATAACACACAATTAATTAGCTGGAACTACAGCCCAGCAAACATAATCATTGAATTCGTGGTTTTTCTAGTGTAATTTGATGCCGTTTTCTGATTCGTTTCCTAATAGCCTGCCACCAGGCATGTCTCAATTGTCATTTGGCAGTAGTCATATTCTACACATTGACTCCGTTTAAGTAACGAAGCAACATGGAAATATTCTCACTTACACAGTCCAAATCTTGCTCTAGTCATTCTTGGTGTCAGTTTATTTCTTGAGCAATATTTGAGACTTGGGCCAGGAATGTCAAATTTTGCAATTGTGCTATCAGCATGTATCCCTTCATGATGTTTGTCGTACGTTCGTTTTGCCTCTGAAAAAACGTATCTTTCGCTGTATAGTCATTCACTTTGTCGAACCAGTCTCGCAAAGTCTTCTTCGAAGTACTTGTCAATTGAAGGACATTATTCTGTCGATTCATGTGTAGATACTTGTTGGTCCCATTTATAATATATCGCGATCCCTATCAAAACTCTTGTTGCGACAATCCACTGTCATAATCGTTTCTCTTGTACTTTTGGCTGTAAGATTCTCTGTAGCATATAATCTAGTCGGCCATTTCTGAGTGAGGATTTTCGTGTATCCACTTCACAAAACTCAAGTATCTACATCAAACTCTAATTGGCTTTCCTAATCTTCAAGTCAATTTCAAGCACTCACAACTTTTCAACGTGCTATTTTCTACGGAAAATCCATGATACCACCAGACGATTGTAAAAAAAACCACTTCCAATTCTTCTTCAACAACCAATAACCTGATTCTTAAATTTTCTTCAAAGCGTAATTTGACACTTACAATTTTGGATGAAACGATGAATTGAACCCTAAAAGCCCGTTGATATCTTTTGCCCAGTCGTTTTTAGTTCTGGCAATACACCAAATACCTTTGTGAATTGCCTCGTCTTCCTCGTGCTCTACTGCTGGTTTCGTCGTGGATGGAGCACAATCATCATTTTCACTGACAACTTGAATTCTATCTCCTGGTTGCAAAGGAGGCTGGTGAATTCCATCGATGGCCAATTGAATCGACAAGTTTCGGTTTTTAGGTGTCAATTCAATGGCAATCCGTGACGATAACGGCAAAATAATGGGTCTAAACGATAATGACCGGGGGTTTATTGGGGTCAACAAAATGCACGGTACCGATGGGTGGGTAATCGACCCACCAGCACTCAAAGAATACGCTGTAGAACCCGTAGGAGTCGAGAGAACCAAGCCATCACCGGTTGTGGTGGTAAAAAACTCGCCATCTACGTAGATATCTAGTGAAGTCAAGTGGGGCCGGGAGCCACGATGCAACGAAATATCGTTCATTGCATGCACCATGGTGTCACCATTGTGCTGATTGTATGTGTTCTGCTCAAACTGGTCTAGCTTTGAGTTATGTTTGTCTTCAAACAGATTCGAAAACGGCCGGTTAGCATTATTTCTCGTGACATGGCATTCTAGTCTGTTTCTGTGAAGCGCCTTAGCTCTGGACTCGTAGACGTCCTTAAACGTTTGTTTGAACTGGGAAATGTCGAATGGTAACAAGAACCCAAGCGTCCCCATGGCAAAACTCAAAACTGGAGGCACGGCATGGTTCAGAAAGTGAGAAACTCCTCGCAAAATCGTCCCGTCACCACCCATGGTGACGATCAAATCGGTCTTCTTGACGATATCGCTGAACGACCCGGTGTAAATCGTTGGTTTCTTCTTGGTCTTGAACGAATTGTACTGTTTGAGTTCATCAATTACGTCTCTGCCAGCGATGACATTTACCGCAGGGTATTCACTGTGGATATGGTAGATAAACTCGATCAATGCCTTGGAAACTTCATCGTTCCACGGCTTCTTGATCAAAAGAATGTTCTGGAGTGGCGTTCGCCATATCAAGTTGTACACTTTGGAATCAGTGCAACTGACAAAGTCTGGAAGCTTTCGATTATTGAGCGACTTGCACGATTTGACTTCGAACAACATGGGCGACGTGTGGTTGTAACGGATTAGTGCTGGCTTCGTCTTTAAAAGTTGCCCACGAAACAAAGCGAGCATGCTCTGGTACGGAATTACGGGCTGCTTGTGATTACCGGACGGGATTTTTATACCATCATTGTGATTTTGCTAGCGATTTTCGCACGGTACATATACAAACTACGGAGTTGTCATGGGCGACGATTTTGCCAGTGACGGTGCGACTACAGCTGGTGACAATTACTGGGGACATATACTAACTAGGGGGGAAAACAGAACGACGGGCTATTGGGATTTGTTTAGCTCATCGATTTCCTTCATCTCTTCTTCGGTCAAGGTTACTCCCGAGGATGATTCGTTTTGTGGGGTGTGTGGGGGCTGCGACGACGGTTCTGGCACGATGGTGGGCTTGGAAGTTTCTGGAACGGTGGCAGATGAGTGTTGCGGTTGCTGTGACGGTGCGGCTGCATTGTGTTGCTCGGGTTGGCTAGGGGGTTCGGCCGTTGGGGCAGATTCCTGCTTGTGAGGTGCGTTATCGATGTCCATGGAATGTTTATCGTGGACGGAGATATTCTTTTCGCCGTCATCTTTGTTGTCGTCGTCGTAGAACTCTGTCAACGGCTGGGTTTGCTCGTCCCGAGCAAATTCCGACCCACCTTTTGTGTCCATGGCCTCGGCAGTGTCTTCTTCCACGTCGCCTAGATCTTCTGCGTCGTTGGGAACAGGGTTCATCTGCACAGAAGGTGCATGCTTGGTGTTTTCCAAGTTGGATATTATATTGGTCAAGATCTTGTTGAGGAATTCTGGCGAGTTGGAGTTGTACATGTTCGACGGTCTCACGTCGAGTTTGTAGTCTGGTCCGTAGTACTCGTAGTACTCGTTGTAGGGCAATTCGCCGGGGAGAATGACGTTGTTCAAGATCCCCGACTCGTACGCCCATGTTCTGGCAACGTTTCTCATGGTGTAACCACCTCCGCCTACCACCATCATGGGGATATTGAACGACTTCACGAAATTCACACAGTTGGCGTGCCCTGCCATCGACAAGTTGAAGCATCCTAGTCTGTCCCCACTCAAACTGTCACCACCACACTGTAAAACGATCGCCGATGGCTGGTACCATTCGACGATTTTCGAGATAACGGGCTCGAAAATCGACTTGTACGAAGAATCGTCAATCCCGTCTCTCAACGGAACATTGACAGAATAATACTTCCCCTTGCCGACCCCGATATCTCTCAATTCCCCGGTACCAGGGAAAAACTCCCCGTACTTGTGGAACGAGCACGTCATAACTCTGTCGGTGGTATAAAATGCTTCTTCAACCCCGTCACCATGATGGACGTCAATATCGATGTACAACACTCTGGGATGGTATCTTAACAATTCGATTATCCCCAACACAATATCGTTGAGGTAACAAAACCCTGAAGCTTCTGACTTCTTTGCGTGGTGCAATCCACCAGCATAGTTGATCGCAATATCACATTTCCCTCGATTCAATCTGGCAGCACCTTCCATCGACCCACCTCCAGAAATACCACAATATTCAAAGAGACCATCGAAAACTGGACAATCATCCCCGACATTGAATTTGATCTGCTCTTTGGCAAACATGTCCAAGTTGTCGGGGTTGACTCTGGACAAAAAGTCAATATACTCATCGGTGTGAAATTGACACATTTCTTGTTTTGTGGCTGGTTTGGCACGGTAGATCTCCATCTTCTTGTACAAGCCGTAGTTCATGATCAACGAGTGTGCCATTCTTATTCTATGGGGCTTCATAGGATGACCAGCACCATAAGCGTAATTTCCCACGTCGGCATCGTAGAAGTAGGCAATTCGTTTCTTTTGATTGGGGTCCACTTTCAACTCTTCAAACGGAAGCTGGACGTACATTTTGTTTCGTTCTAGCACCAGTACTGGGGGCTCGAGTAACTATTACAATTTGAAAATTTCAACAAAGCAAACAAACGGTAATAATACGGCTATTTCTAGCGGTTTCCACGGTCTTTTCAAACTTTTGAAATCAATACAACAAAAACAAGCAAAGAAAACGTCTAAACTAGAGGATTTGCCACTTTTTTATGGATTTTCCCACGGTTGTTGGCTGCTGAAATGGTTTTTTGTGTTGATGAGATTTTGTGGTCCTGCAGAAATTTAGTGGCATTTCTTGATTTCATTGTCTACAACTTACTGGTGGGATTGCAGTGTATCTAGTTAGGGCTCTATATAGTACGATGTATGCGATATGTGGCTGTGTCTGGTCTGAGTATTGTGTCAAATTTTCAGAACCGTGGCGCCATTTTCCGTGGAGTTATACCCACCTTTAGTTCTAATGAGACTAGGCTAGTATTTGGCCCGGAATTGAAACCTTCAGGTCCTCTTTCCGCCCGTAGCGAGACATTTTTGGGGTCCCAGGACTATGGCTCAAAGAAACGCATCTGAGAGTTCGATTTTTCAGCGAAAATTGGCGTAATTAGGCTCTCCCATTGTGCTCTGTGGTGTGGGAACCGTGGTAGTACGGCCCTTCTTGCGATTCAGGCTCGTTCGTCTGAAGCTTCTCTTCTATTTCTGGCTCTGTAATTAGCTAGTTGTTGGTTAAGCTGGTCCTGCAACTGGGCATTGTAGCACCATTTCTCGTAGACTTCCTCGTTGACCTCGAAATTGATCCCGTTGAGTAGTTTGGCGTGGATGGAGTGGTTCGTCAGGGTTATTGGAAAGAGCCAATGGAACCAATTTGGGCCCATGATCGATTTCCAATTTTTCACGTAGCCCAAGTCGTATATATTGCCTAATTTTTGCTTGGTTCCTCTATCATCAAACTGGTACTGGAACGTTTGTTCTGTTGCGTTTCCTGAATAGTTCCATCTTCGTTCCTGGAACTCGATTGTGGTGTAGTTACACAATACAAGATAGATCAGAAACCCAGCAAAGATCGACACCGACACCGCAAACGCCAAACTCACTACAAAGAGTGCCACCAAGTTAAGAGAAATGATCTCGTCGTTGTACAACTCCTGGGAGAAAAATTTATACAACACCACCGATGTGTCTACACACACAATGGTAGCATACAACGCAATATAGCAGAGAAATTGCACGAAAAACTTTTGGTTGAAGAAGCCAATGCAAACAGCAAACCACGGACAGTGATGGTCCATTCGTAGAATACATTTATTTTCACGAGAACAGTGATGGGCTCTATCTGGCTTCCAAGCAGCACATTTTGAACAGTAACGGTAGCCACTTTTTCCGAAATTATGGATTGTCATCACTTCTACTGGTGGGTTTCCCAAAGGATCGTGAGGTTGTGTCACGGAATCGTATGGGTTGGACGAGTTGTATTGGTTTAGGTCTTCAATCCGCAATTCATGGTAGTCTGTAGGGGAACCTGCCCCGACAACGATGATCTTGTAGTATGTGTACATGCACAACAAGTACATTAGAAGCAAACTGACGTCGAGAAATCGTGCTAACTTGGGTTGTTGGTGCTGTTGTCGTATGCGATCGTTCACTTTGAATAGCACGGCCCATAGGGACCATGTTAAAATGGCACTACAGGCCACTTTTGGGAATAGCGAGCTTATGATGCTGCAAGCTGATTCCACTCTCGCCATTGCCGTTCGCCGAAACATGGAAAGGGTTGTTTGGTGGCTGTGGTTGGATGGTTTAGATCTTCTTGTGATGGGGATTCTAGTACTGTGTGGGAGTGGTGCCGCGTGGATACGGGAAAATTGTTTAGTGGACAGAGACGCGGTGGTGTGCGGGCGCGACTGGGCCCAGCTCTGGTGGCATTCGTGGTAATTTTTACAGTACTGCCTGATGTAGCACGATAAATGGTACGTTTTACCTACTGACACAGATAAATGCCGTCAATGTGGTTGTTATCTCTATTAAATACAAGCTATGTGCTGGTCTATACTGTTTCTTGCGAAATCTATGCCTTCTTCTCCTTTGTAGGCTTCTTGCCTTTCATTTTCACCACTGCTTCGTATCCAATTCCGGCAAAAACGAGTCCTACACCTCCCCATTGCAAGTTGTTCAAGTAGTGGCCAAAGAGAATCACAGACAAAATCATACTGATCATTTTCCGTGTGACTGTAGCCGTAATCAAGATCAAAGAATCGAACTTCTCCAAGATAATGAACACAAACACCTGGCCAATTGACCCAAAAAGTGCAAATTCCAATATGTTTCTCAACACTGCTGGATACTCTCTAATAAACTGCAACGTGTAGTCAATTTCTTCGTGGTATTTGGAAATCACCGCAAACGATAATGATAACCCACAGACTAACAAGTTCAAAATGCACATCAACGAAGCTCCCGTGATCTTGGTCATTTTCGGGTTGGATGCTTGAAGCTGGAATAGCTGGTCCTGGGTAGAATTTGTCAATCCGTCCAAGAGCATGGACCCTATTAATTGGGCCATTCCGAGTTCGTAGTCTCCATCATCGATAGAAGCGCTATTTTTCGAGGCGTGGTGGCTCAAGGTGAACACCGTTACTCCAAATGTGACGGAAATGGCCACTATGTACTTGTACAATGGGAATCTTGTGCCATAGAACACCATATGAATTAACATTACGGGAATCAATTTACATGATTTTGCCAATAAATACGCCAAATAGTCCACATGCTTCAACGATTCGTAACCTAACGGCGACGATAAACTCGATGTGATGGCAATTAATACGAAAAGTTTCGAAATCTTCCAAGTTAACGATGATTCGTTTTTTGTGAACACATTAAATGGTGAAGTTTTGGTGGTTACCATACAGTAAACAAACCCCACGATCGAAGCAAAGAATGCTTGGACTATATTGATCATCAACGGTGCTTTAAAGTACACTCCATCGCCTAATTCTGTTGTTCCATATGGTTTCGTGTTAATTCTTTCTTGAAGCACAGACCACAGTATAAAAGACCCGTAGAGCCCTATTACACACACTAAAAGCGTGATAACCAGTCCGTGTGCCTTCGTCATCAGATATAGCGAGTAAAATCTTAGAAAACGGGTGGATTTGGTACGGTGACGGTGTTGTTCTTTCGGAGCTTAAAGTTAACATTTTTCAAAATGAGAATTGCGAATTTCTGGTTGCAAAAATAATTTCCTATTTGGGCTAGGCACTTCGATTCGGATTTCGAATGTAGCTACAAGTTTTCGTTGGTTTGTGTATTAAAGTGCAATATGGCAGATTACGTGTTGGTATATTACAGGTGTTTGGCGAAATCAGTAATTTGTTAGGAAGAGTATTTTGTGTGTTAACGGCCACCAAAAATTCCAAAGAACCCACGCTTTTTGTTGGAGTCTTCAGCGTTGGCTGCACTCGAAGAGTCTGTGCTTTGTGCTGGTGCTGGTGCAGCAGCAGAAGAGCTTTTTCCAGCGTCGTAACGCAAGTAGTTGTAGGCTATGTCGAATAAAACCGGTTTACTCAAAATCGGAAGAATCTTAGGTACCTTGGAAATGTTGACAATGTTAGAAATCGATACTGGGAATTTGTCAACCGTCTCCACTGCAAACGCATTTTGATCCCTTTGACGTCCGAATTGTGCTGCACATCTTGTTTGTACAACTTTGCTTGATACTTCTGCTTTGAATTTGTGGAATGTGTCGTTATTTACAATGTCGTATGGGAAGTCAACTTGGAACACTTTGTCTTCAATAGGTAAGTTCTTTTCAACATGGTGGTGGATTTTCAATGCCTCGCTGTGCTGGTTGTTTAATTTAAATGCGTCACCTAAAGACATTTCTTTCAACGCAGTAAAGTATTTTTCGAGGTTAACTAACGACTCGCTCAACTCATCATCGTTGTAAACACCTGGCAATTCCATGACTTCGCCCACTTGAGCCAAAATTGATGAATACAATCTGATTTTGTCCTTGTTGTGGTCTCCCTTTTCTTTGGTCAAGTTATCAATAAGAAGCAAGTCCCGTTTTATTTTGCTGAAAATGGCATTGTAGTTGATGTATGTCATGGTAATTGCTCTGTTTTGGACATTTTCCAAGTCATCTTCGTCCTGGTGTTTTTCATTGTCTAGTTTGTGAATTTCCAAAACTTCATTCCAACCAATAATTAATTCGTCAAAGTCTTCCAAATGGGTCCAATCGGAGTCTCGTAACTTCATAATCTTGTATGCAATTTCTTCGTTGTACAAAACTGCCTCGTGGTTTCTCCATGTGATCGACTTAATCAAGTCTACAGTTGACGATAAATCAGTAACAAAAGAAGCATCGTGCTTCTCGATAATTTGAACAGCTTTTGACAAATATGGCAAGTTTTTATCATGGCAATGTTTACGAGAAATGGACTTTAAATCAGTGGTGGATTCGTGGAATTCTCCTTGATCAATTGCAAGCTGCAATGAAGGATCAACAAAGTTTTCAGTTATCTGCGCAATTAACGATTTCGCATATGATTCTCCCTCGTTGTCTTCGTCATTATAAGTTGAATATAAGTAATCTAAGGCACATTTTGCAATTGAATATGATGTCAATGCACTAGTCCATTTCTTTTTAAAGATTGATAATTGACCTTGAATCAACGCAGTATAAATGTAAATTTCAAGATGCTTGGTGTCATCAGCTTCATTTTGTACTACTTGTAACAAATGTTGACAGTGATACAACGACCGTCTGATTTTGGTGGCCATCAAGTTCTTATACGAGGCAGTTTTCTCGTTACTCAGTTCTAATAGACTCTTGAGTTCAAGAGAATACAAAATGTCTCTTTCAGCAGTTAAAAGTAATAATAACCCGTATCTACTATCAGAGTCGTAGTTTTCTGAAGAAATTGATGTAATCTTCTGTTTGGCCGAGTAGTTCTTTGTGTCCTTGGTAATAAGATCTAAATCATGACGTAACTTGATTAATTTCTTGTTGATTCTTTTTCTTTGTTTACGCAAATCACTAGCTGTGAAAAGATAAGCACCAATTCGTGCCCCCAAACTGATGTCAAGTGGCGAGTCCATATTATCTCCCAGTGCTTTAACTTGGTTAGGTAGTATTTCTGTGTGTCGGGTTTTTTTTTTCAAGTCTCAAAGGTCGTGTGACTCGACGAAAATTTAAACTAAATTCAACTTGAAACAAGTTGGTGTCAAGGTTATGTGAGCATTTACAAGCTGTAATTCTGGCATTGTTCGAATACTGTTGCTATACTGGTTTTAGAGAGTGTCGTCAAAATAAAATAAAAAAAATCAAAACAAGACTTAAAAAGAATGGTCCCTAGCAGGATCGAACTGCTGATCTTGGCGTTATTAGCACCACGCCTTAACCAACTGGGCCAAGGGACCTGTTTCTGATTTTTACTGATTGGTGATTTATTATCAGCAGTACTTATTTATCAAACAATCACGTGACTTTCCTGAGTTCTGTGTATTTGTCTTCAACTGTTCTCTTCCCATAGAGCAAAGTGTAAGGTTTATTTGTGTACTGAAATAAGATGTGTTTCCCAAATAAAGTTTTTGAAGCAAATATTAGTCTGAAATATGTCAGTGATATGTTTTCTAGGCACATCAATCCCTGTATTTTGAAACAGCAATATTTTAAAAAGAAAAATATGCTTAGATAGCACAGAAGACTATATACAAAGAATGCCGGGTATCCCTAGACTTAATGTCTTTCCAGAAATCCGACGTACAACTC
>ERZ778017.1376-NODE-1376-length-24306-cov-4.973115_pt1 | contig 24306 bp, 13 predicted proteins | sample MGYA00375747_ERZ778017 | MGnify/ENA primary metagenome ERZ778017 (study PRJEB29350, sample SAMN05509838) | bioreactor metagenome | biome: bioreactor; material: wastewater | place: South Africa: University of Cape Town | collected 2014-03-17 ...
CCGCGATCTACACTCTTTCCCTACACGACGCTCTTCCGATCTTGGAGTTGACAATTCCAAGTCCGCGAATTTCGGCAATGGTCCGGGATAATCAGCAAGAGTAGCTGTGGGATGTTGGCCAGCTTGGGTATATCCGATCAATCTCATAGCATGGCAAAATCCAAACTGCGTCAAGAAACCCAAATTCTTAGGGTCACTGATCTGCCAAATCTCCCCTAAAATAGTGGGAGGTAATCCTGACTTTTCGAATGTCGATCTAGCTTTTTCTCCAGTGATAATACCGGTGTTCCCAGGGTCTAATCTTTTGAACAAATCAGCATACATAGACTTCTCTTCTGGAGTAAGACCTACCTTGAACGTAGGCGCAGCTATAAGTTAGTACTGAGCATTTATGGCCACACGCAAGTACCAATACCCGTAAATTAGCAGCTTCATTAGCCACAAGCTGGCAGAAGCAGTCAAATCATTAACCTATAGATGTAATTGCACCACAAAAACTGCATTAAACAACAATGCAATGCAATGCCATCAATTACTTTTCAATGTTTTGGGCACCTTAATCTCACCCGACGACTAGACGGAAAGAGAGACTTAAACCACAGGGACATATAATGGCTCAATGCCAAATTCTACACAGGTACATACCTATAGACGAACTCATGGCTATCGTTTACTGCTCAATGATATACAATAAACGTGGAGCCAGGATAAATTGTCTAAATCACTTTGGTGGGTGGAAATTACGGTGGATTTCCACTTGAACCGTTAAACGCAGTGGTGGAGTTCTGGTACGGTACACGTCCCCCGATTTATATATCGATAATGGTTGTTTCGATAAACAATACAAAATTCCCGTAATGGCGCGCATTTTGTTAGATCTAACAAGCAACAAGTCACTCAACACGAAGCTAGATAAGCACGTCAAGTCCGGTTGACGAAAAAGCTACGAATTTGCCAACTGTGACAGGTGGAGGAAAATGTCGTGCGATTGGGTGGCATAAGAGAGAGAAATCGTGGATGATGTCGCGATGATTGCAAAATGTCGTCATCTCATCAGGATTTTTTTTCTGAAAAATTTACGCTAGTAGAAAACTGTATTACAACTTCTTAGTATAATACAGAATGAACAGAGGTAGAGGAGGATTCAGAGGCGGCCGTGGTGGTAGAACCGGGCCACCAATTCAACAAGGACCTCCAGACACTGTTCTTGAGATGGGGTCGTTCATGCAAGCGTGTGAGGGAGACATTGTCTGTCGTTCGATCAATGTGAAGATTCCATATTTCAACGCTCCAATTTATTTGGAGAACAAGACTCAGGTTGGTAAAGTCGACGAGATCTTGGGTCCTTTGAATGAAGTTTTTTTCACCATCAAACCTTCCGAAGGGGTCAAAGCAGACTCTTTTAAAGAAGGTGATAAATTCTACATTAGTCCAGATAAATTGTTACCTTTAGAAAGATTCTTACCTAAACCTAAGGAAGTTGGTCCTAAACCAAAGAAGAAGTCTGCCGGTGGAGCAAGAGGAGGATTTGGTGGCCGTGGAGGTGCCAGAGGTGGATTTGGTGGTAGAGGAGGATCCAGAGGAGGATTTGGTGGCCGTGGAGGTGCCAGAGGTGGATTCGGTGGCAGAGGAGGATCCAGAGGCGGATTTGGTGGCCGTGGTGGATCTAGAGGAGGATTCGGTGGTAGAGGTGGTAGAGGTGGCCGTTTTTAAGATTTGGGTTCCCATAAATTTTGATGATTGCCAATGAAATTTGTAATATAGATATTTCGATACATGTCCTCAGAGTTGAGAGTTGGGGAATGTAAGTGCCTCTAGGTTGTTTTAGACCTTTGACTTTCCATATTTGTCATTTATTCGTATAAGTTCTATTCAGTATATACAAGATTAATAAAATGCATTAGTTCCAGCAATGTACCATTATAGCAACCCACAGCTTAACAACATGTTACATCGAATTTCCTTGTATCCATATCTCATAGTGATGAATTTGTTTGCTGAAGCGTTATTGAAAAGAATTTTGGGCAAGGTAACAATTTCGTGGATCTTTGCTTCATCAAGCAATGACTTGTAGTGATTAATAATTTTCTCATTAGTGTCGTTGATAAGCTTAACAGCTTCGTTTTTTGACAATTTCTTGTTTTTGCTCCGTTTGAATACTGGTCCCATATACTTGGAAATGGTTTCATCAACTTTTGTAAATATCACTTCGAAGGGTACACCACTATCAATTAAATGTCCAATTATCTGCAAATCCTCTACTCTGAAACCATAAGTAGAATCGATCAAAATGAACACTCTTCGCAAAAGATGCCTTTGGGCGATATAATCTAATACTACTTTACCTTGCTTTTCCTCACCAAATTCACCATAACCAGGACTATCAATCACTCGGAGCTTTTTCCCAACGTTGAAGCAGTTTAAAGTTTTCGTATACCCGGCTCGTCTCGATACAAATGCATAGTCAGTCTTGGCTCCCGAAGTTCTCATTTCAATTTTATTGAGAAATAAGTTGTTTATAAGAGAAGATTTTCCGACATTGGTATGTCCCAAGAGTAGAACTTCTGGCAACGGTTTGAGCAATTGTGGCTTGATACCAAAAGTCTTTTTTGACCGAGCGACATTTTCGTCATACTCGGTGATATTGAATGGGTCTCTATTTTTGAAACTGGCTAATCGTTCTTTCTGGAGCTGTTCATATTTTATATCAGGTATAAGATCGAAGCGGTCCAAAGTGTATTCTAATTCAATTTTGGCCAGGTTCCAGAATCCTTGAGATTTTGTCAACTGCTTTGGTGTTATTTTCGAATATGCTTCATTGTGGAAATGATCGTTTAGTCTCGATGGGGTTATAATTGACGTTGTAAAATCCAGTAGTTGAACGGCATCGTGTTTTGCAGCTTCAGTATTACGGGGCTCTGGACGGGTTGATTGTGCTGATTTCAAAGCATTTGTTAAGTAATCTATAGAGTAGCTTCTGACTGTGGCAAAAGTGCACAATTTATGCAGCAATAGTGGTCTTGTATGAGTTTGCAAAATCATGTTGAACTAGATTTGTATAACGGTTTTTCTCACCATCGCACTATAAATGTCTAGTATAAAACCGAGAGTTAAATTTAAACAATCTTGAACTTCCAACGGTTGTCAATAATGCTATCAATCCGTATACCTGTGCTTGTAGGTATGTATTGGCTTGACGCGAGTGACTGTCTTACGGGCAGCAATGCGTTCAAAACGGGCTGAAAATTCCCTGACCCGAATTATCAAAATGTGACAGTATATACCAGTTGTAGAAAACGAATACTAATTACAGGGTTTGTTGTAACGTTAATAATTGCTGGATATCTAGGATTCTCTTCTATGCAACTACAGCATGACAAGTTGTTACACTTTTTTATGTTTATGGTACTCACAATGGAGTTCTATTTCGTGTTTGATACTCAGCACAAATCGAACAGAATCGTTCGGTTATTGACGTTTGTAATTTGTACAATCGGGGGTAGTATCAGCAGTGAGATAATCCAGGGAACTGTCAATCCCAAGCGAGTATTTGACGTGTACGATATCGTGTGCAACATGATGGGCAGTTTAGGGGGTATAGGGTTGTGCACCGTATACGAACAGTGGGCAATCAAACGAAACAGATTACAACGAATTAGGTTACGAGAAGCACGACTTGCTCTGGGCGAGGAACCGCTGGAAACGTCGGCCGAGCTGCCGAATGAGGCCACACGGGAGTCCCACGAACTCAATGACTTGTCTTTGTAAGCTTGGCCAGATTAGTGCAGGAAACCGACCTGCCATTACTAAGATTACTATTACGATTATTTCCCCCAGTGTGTATAAAAACACCAAAGGATTGCAACACAGTAACAGTATATCAATTACATAGAACCATGTCATTCTACGGCGGAATTGAATCGTACGATATCCACACATACTGGAACAATAACAGTGAGACAGAACGGAAACTTGCGTGGGAATTAAGAGAGAAGGTTCTTAAAGATTTTGCGAAAGAAATCGAAAGCAATCAGATAAGAGTGTACAAATTTTGGGATAAGCCAATCGGACCTCATCCCATAAATATGTGGGAATTAGATTTCAAAGACCCGGAAATCTTTAAGGTAATAGTTCCGTATTTCCAATTGCACCATGGCCGATTATCGGTATTAATCCATCCCCGGTCAAAGCTTGGAGCACTTGCTGACCATACCACACATGCTTTGTGGTTGGGTCACAAAGTCAGACTAGATACTGAAATCTTAGCTGGCGAGTCGTGATGTGGCATTACCACACCGCTACCCATTGCATCCATCATTACGCAGGTCAATGGTGGAGTATTTTGTAGACCTTCGATATTATCAATGACGTTTCCGCAAAATAGAAGTTTGGGTGGATGAATCACATACTGTATTGGCGTGGTGTATAATTCCCCATCATTTCCTTTAGCCCTTTAGTACTCTTCACGCAGTCATTGTGGTACAATTACCAATGGTCTATATGTATATAAATTTTCAATACTTCCGAGTTTTCCATCTAACGTATTCTACAATCAGGTTTCCCCTCCGTCCAGGCACGTATAATGTAGCCGTCACCGGCTGATGTTAGCGATACTGCCGTGCTACACCGCGCTACTTCTATACAATAGTAAATTCTTTATTAATTTCTCTATACACGCCCAAACACATCACTATAAACAATTACCGAATTCATTCTAGCCAAAGAAAAAATACCTTCCCATCGTACTTAATCAAAGACCTCTGATTGAATGCCCGAATCGACATTGTCTGCATCCGACAAAGTTGGGGCTAAAGAAGGACACGGCGATGAAGAACACACGCAAGCCGAAGTTCGGTTTGACAAGGAAGAAAATGGTTCTCAAGCAAACGGGAAACCTCTTCGGGAGGCATCATTAGAAGAAATTTTGAGTAGTACGCCCAATATAGAATCAATTGGTGATGATGGCAGGAGTTCTATCCGCAGTCGCCGGCGAAGCCAAGGTAGTATTGGAAATAGAGAATCACCACCAACAATATCGAATCCAATATTTACAAGACCATCTTTCCGTGATAATCAAGAGCAGCGATATGAAGACGACGAAGAAGAAGCTGAAGCAACTCGTCCATACAGCCCATCTCCCTATGATACAACCAATGTTTCCCTCACTTATGGTCCTGCTCCCAGTGATACTCGTTCCAACGGGCTGATTGCTCAAGGCGACAATTCCACCTCGGAAAGAAGACAATTTGACAAATTCAGAAACTTTAATGTTTCGTCATTTGGAAGATTCGGGTTTAGACAACAAAGCACCGACGAAAACGCAAATGATATCTCACCATCTGATGAACACCATCCCAATATGATGGAGCAAGATGGCCGAAACAAGTTCAGAAAAAGGTTGACCATGTTTCTGAAATCAAGGAAACAAGGAAGATTAACCAGGAAAAGCTTGGGAATAAATGATAGTATAAAGTCGAAACAAGAACGTGAAGCAGGAGAAAGGGCACAACAGGCCATCACAAGTCTTTCGCTAGGAACACCATCAATTAACTTATTGGCATCATGCTTGTTGGTGGATGAAATGGGTATTGCAAGAGCTCCGTTACTATTAACACTATTGGGTTTATCTATTCGAGACTCGACTCCAAACGAACACTCTAGAATCCGAAGGTTCATTATAGATTTGGAGTATGGGGTAGGACCCCAAAGACTCCATTGGTCAGTGGAGAAGACCATGAAGGATCTACTATATTTGCATTCGAGATTAAAGTTTCTGCCAAAATGGAAAACTGAAGTGATGATTAATAAAATACCGTTACCCAAATATCCCATTCCACCTATAATGAGGGGTCCCAAAGACCCATCCAATACCAGGACAACATTTAGCAGTATTGTCAACACTCATCCACGCACTGATGATGACGACACCTCATCAATAAGAAGTGGTGGCAGTAGAATTTTACACAATTTGAGACAGCAAATGACTAGGTCATCAATAATCTCAACCGATCACCACATGTCCAGACAACAAAGAAACGCAGAATACATAAAGAATGTCGAAAGTTATCTCAAGGAATTGATACAGAAGATAGCATTGAAACCTCAATCGAACAAGTTGTTCAAATTTTTTGAAATTTCGCCCATTTCTGCATTGTTGTGTTATGAAACGGGCTACACGGGTAAACAAGGTGAGATACATATAGGTGGGACAGCAAAATCACGAGGATGGCGTGTCGGACATTTCAAGGCAGGTGATATCAAAGAGATGGTTGAACGACGTTCCGAAAAATGGCTATTGATTAGAAATTCATACGTGATGTTTGTCTCCAACATTAACTCCACAATCCCATTGGATATCTTTTTAGTTGACTCATACTTCAAAATAAACTATAATGGTGCGGTTAATTTGACGGATGATGATGATGATGATTATGACGATTCGTCGTTTACTCAAAGAGAATTGGCGAACGTGGATGAAATCAAATCGTCAAGTCAAGTATTCAAACATTTGAAGATCATCTTGGAAAATGGAGAAAGACAGTTGATTTTGAACCCTAAATCTAAACTTGAACAAAAGTTGTGGATTAAATCATTGATTGATATGAAAAATTCCACCATCTATTCAAATGAGAACAGATTTGGGTCATTTGCTCCAGTAAGACAAAACTGTTTTGCTCAATGGATGGTTGATGCAAGAGATCACTTTTGGGCAATTTCATGCGCATTAGAAATGGCTAAGGATGTCATTTTTATTCACGACTGGTGGTTATCACCTGAGTTGTATTTAAGAAGACCTGCGAATGGTAATCAGCAGTGGAGACTTGATAGAGTGTTGCAAAGAAAAGCGAAGCAGGGTGTAAAAATCTTTGTTATCATATATCGTAACGTGGGTACTACTGTTGCTACTGATTCATTATACACAAAGCACTCACTCATATCTCTTGATGAAGAAAATATTCATGTTATTCGTTCTCCAAATCAATTACTACAGAATACATTTTTCTGGGCTCATCATGAAAAGTTATGCATTATTGATCACACCATTGCATTTTTGGGTGGTATTGATCTTTGCTACGGTAGATTTGATACCCCTGATCATGTACTTACAGATGATTCTAATGTAAACTTTGAAACTGTGGAATCTGAAACAAGAACAGCAACTGAAGAATTTGTCAAATTCCAAGTATTTCCAGGAAAAGATTACTCCAACCCTCGTGTGAAAGATTTTTTCGAACTTGACAAACCTTATAGCGATATGTATGATAGAAGTGAAGTTCCAAGAATGCCATGGCATGATATCCATATGGTTACTGGTGGTCAAGTAGCAAGAGATCTAGCAAGACATTTTGTTCAAAGATGGAACTATTTGCTTCGTCAAAAACGACCAAGTCGTTTTACACCTTTGCTTATACCACCACCGGATATGACAGAGGAAGAAGTTGAACAGTTGGGATTGAATGGAACATGTGAGGTTCAACTTTTAAGATCATCTGGAAACTGGTCGTTAGGATTGAAGAAACACGAGCAAAGTATTCAAAATGCATATTTAAAGTTGATTGAAACTTCGGAACATTTTGTGTACATTGAAAACCAATTTTTTGTTACTTCGTGTGTTGTCGATGGGAATGTAATCCACAACAGAATCGGTGATGCTCTTGTGGAGCGGATCATCCGTGCGCATAATGAGAGAACAACCTGGAAAGCAATCATTGTGATCCCATTAATGCCTGGTTTTGAAGCACAAGTTGACGAAGCAGATGGATCATCAGTTAGAGTTATTATGCAATGTCAGTATATGAGTATTTCTAGAGGATCTACTTCTATTTTTGCTAAGTTACGGAAATATGGAATTGTTCCTGAGGATTACATTCAATTTTACTCATTGAGAAAATGGAGTAGAATTGGCCAAGATAGAACATTAGTTACGGAACAACTTTATATCCACGCAAAGTCAATGATTGTTGATGATAGATTTGCAATAATCGGAAGTGCTAACATCAACGAAAGATCAATGAGAGGAATCAGAGATTCCGAAGTTGCTGCAATTGTCCAGGACAAAGAGACCGTATTATCGACGATGAATGGTGAACCATATCATGTAGGGAAGTTCCCTCACACCTTGAGAATGAGGCTAATGAGAGAACATCTCGGTGTAAATGTCGATATTTTGGATGTGGTGGAAAGAAGATTTAGAAGATTTGAAGATTTCGCCGCCACGAAGGAAGGTTTGAAAGCAGCAACTAGCAATTTCAAAAATTTGGAACACTTAAAAACGTCCGCAAAGGTTGAAATAGCGTCAAGAGATATATTAGGGGAGCGTAAAGGAACAAATAGATGGCACAAATTCCAAAAGCATCACAGCTTAAGCGATATAGTAAACATACCGGAAGTCGATGACAATGAACATGAAGATATCAAAGTTCCACCACCAGTTGGATTGACATCATTTAATTTCAGAACAGGTCCTCTGGAGGCAAATAAAGGAATTAGGGATAAGAAGAAACATTCATACGATGCTAGAGTGCAACATAATGAGAGTAAAAAGAAAGACGTATACGGGGATGGTAAAGATAAGTATAGATCCAAATTAGCCAAGCGTGCAAGATTGAATAGTGCGAGATTTTTGAAAGAGCTAGCATCACGCGCGATGAATGAGAACCCAACAAAAGCATTCATACCTGATTTGGAAAGTGTAACTGACTTTTTAGAAGGTGACGATGCTGAAATGTTGGATGAAATGGATGACGAATCCGAGAAACTTATAACACAAAGAAACACAGAAAGATGGCTTTTATTGAAGAAGATCGCCTACCTTCAAAGAGTTGCAGCTAAAGAAAAAGCCGATAATGAGGCGGAGGAGAAGAAACGAGTTGAAGCCAATTTGAGTCCAACGAATGAACTTAGTTCTCCATCAACTGGAACACCTGAACCAAATGGTTCTGCTGATGTGAAAGTGTCATCTACATCTGAACCTTCTAAAGAAAATGCTGCTATGAGCGATGCGGTAGGATCTGCTGGAACTGAGGAAAAGAAAGATGAGACCACAGAAATGAAATACCCTATAGTCAGATTGAATGAGGAAGAAGCTCGCGATTTAATTGCTGAAATTAACCCTCGGGGAGTAGAGAACTTCAGTAGATTTGTTGACCCATATGTTTTTGAGGATCCATTGGCATACAGTTTTAGTGAAGATTTGTGGTACGAAAATGCAAAAAGAAACACAGAAATATTCAGAACAATTTTCCATAGTCAGCCTGATAATCTTGTTTCTAATTGGAAAGAGTACAAGGAATACGCCAATTTGCAAAAGGCATTTTTAGTATCACAACAAAAGGAAGCTAAATATAGGCGACAAAATCAAACATTTGGAAAAACAACTCCCGACGAAGCATATGACAGTGAAGACGAACCCGATGGACCACGTTACCGTCCAGGTATGTACAAACGGCACGGATCTATTTCGCTTTCAAAATTCGATCAGAACATTGGTTTAGTGGGAAATGCACCTGATGAACACAACACGTTTGACGCTCCAATTGCTGAAGAAGAGGAGGAAAATGGAGATTCCGAGACTGCGTCATTGTCGGATGCGAAATGTATGGCAGAGCGTTCTCGTATAGTAAACAACGTGTTGAACATTCCTACATTACAGCCTAAGCCCAATACTCGAAGAAGACACGGCACATTTTCCCACAGAAGAAAGTCTAGTATGGGACGAACAGTGTTTGAACGTGATTCAGCTGAAAGAATATTGAAGGAGGTCCAGGGCCACCTTGTGTTGTTCCCCACTGAATGGTTGCTGAGAGAGCTAGAAGGAGCAAATTGGTTCCATAGCACAGATAGACTTCCTCCAATCGATATCTACGATTGAAATGGGAGATTTGAAGAATGTTGAAAGTTGAAGTATTTACGTAGAGGCATTCACGAAAGTAGAGAAAGTAGAGGTATTTATACTATAATTTTATGTTTCATGGCTAGAATAATGCCTGACAAGTCAGGATTTATATAGAAATAATTGCATAGACCAGCAGTACAATTTAAATTCTACAAAAATATAAAATACCTTCATAAACTATACATTAAATCAACCAACACAGTGTACTAGTCTAAACTAGTCGAAACCAGACCATATAGAAATTGCTTCATTAAGCATGTGTATTACGGAAATATAATTTTTGGTAGCGTCGAAATATTTGTTAGTTGCCCTGCGCGCTCTTCATTCACAAATGGTAGCATAAATTACTTCACTCAAGTTTCTTGTGAAACTACACCCGATAGAGAACACCAGCGGCCATGTTCATTGAGATTCTTTCATACATAGGAGTAGTAGTTGGACTTGTGTTTATTACGCTCTCAATTGCTGCGGGATTGTACTACGTTTCCGAGATCGTGGAAGAGCACACCGAGCCCACGAAACGGATCTTACAACGAATAATCTACGCCATTGGAGGAATATTTCTTTTGTTATGGATATTTGACGGGTTCCCATTCAAATTGACGTGTTTTTCCATCATATCGTACTACATTTATTTACAGAACTTGAACAAATTCCCTTATGTGGAGTTGACATCGCCCATCTTTCTAGTATCATGTGTTCTTGTCATTGCCAACCATTTCTTATGGTTTGATCATTTCCACAATCCATACATTCCACCACTCGAGGTGAGATTACAGCCAAACTACGTTCCTCCACGGATCCCATCATTTGTTGAGGTTTGCTCATTCTTCGGCTTGTGTGTGTGGTTTATTCCATTTGCCTTGTTTGTCAGTTTGAGTGCGCACGAGAATTTATTGCCTCATCATATCGACACTTCTTCAAAGGATAAAAAGAAAACGACTGGTTTGGCCAAGGTCGTTGTGGGAAACGCCAGAGACTGGGTATACAACATTGCAAGACAATTTGGTGTAGAGTTGGATCCAAACCATGGCAGAATTGTATAATATGTAACTAATATATCTCTCTTACATTATACGGACATTGCATCCAATGTGATCAAATTCAAAAAAAGTATTCCTTCCCTATAGACGTTCCACTAAAATATACATTTTCCAATTTCAAACATTGAAGAACAAATCATTTTTTTGAATTGTTCAAGAAATCTTTAACATGAGGACCAAAATGATCCATACTTAACAAAAACGTATCATGCCCATAATTGCTTATATCGTTGCCCAATTCAAAGTACTTGATGTTTCCCTTATTTTTATTACTAACTAAAACTTCGGCAATTTCTCGTTGCTGCCAGACAGGGAATAAAATGTCCGACTCTACCCCAACAACCAAGACGTCAAGATGAGAAATCTTGCTCATACCATTCTTCAAGTCTTGGAGTGTTTCCTCTGGAGTCAAGGTTGCAGTGCTGACAGTCTCTTGATATGGTACTTTAGGTACCAGGAAATCTGTGGTGATGTAATCTTCTTTCAAGTAGTTTTGTTCTGTCAGTTTTCTCGTAGCAATCGCTTTCGACCGATTGGACAATCCAAGATCAAAAAGGTCCATTGCTTTAGACACATATAACCAGGAATTGGCATCATATTCCAAACAGAATTTTTCTCCAGCATGATCCAAGTATGTTTCCACAAGGAAATCAGGACACAATGCCGGAGGTTTTGAATCGTCTGCTCTATTTCTACCAAACCGGTACTCCCATTCGGGACCAGACCGGTATGTCACCGTGGCAATTTCCCTGGCTAATTTCATACCTACATGAGGAGGAACTTTATCGTAGTAAAAGCCTCTGTTCCAATTTGGGTCGCTCATCAAAACCTGTCTTTGACAGTGTCTTAACGCAATAGAGTAAGGATGTGATCGAGCACATCCACTGATAGATACAACTTTGCCCACTTCATCAGGAAATTCGCAAGCGTAGGCCAACGATTGCATACCACCCATAGATGCACCTATCGAAGCATAAACTTTGGTGACGTTGAACACATCACGAATTAACTCTCGTTGTGCTCTCACCATATCGTTCACCGACAAAATTGGGAATCTCGTAGCATACTGTTCATTATTTGCTGGGTCTTTTGAGGATGGTCCCGTGGATCCATAGCACCCCCCCAATACATTAGTGCACACAATGAAATATTTGTCTGTATCCAAATATAACCCAGGACCAATGAACTTTTCCCACCACCCGTTTTTGGGGTTTTCTGGATGGGATTTGGCATGAGAAGATGCTGATAATCCAGTGTGGAGCAATACTAGATTTGACTTATCAGCATTCAAAGTACCCCAGGTCTCAAAGGCGATTTCATATTCTGGAAGAAAACCACCATAATCCAAGAAAATTGGCTTGTTTGACTTGTATGTTCTTAACCCCGTCTGGTCAAATGTGTACAGTGGCTCCGGACCAGAATCCAACGAGCTCACAGGTGAGCATGAGGAAGAAAGCAATTGGTTCTTGGCATCCAACTTATCAAGACATGGGAATGCTAATGGTGGATTTGAACTTTTTGGAATCGAATCAAATGATGCCTTCCTATTGGCACCTGGTGATGTTGAGTTGTGCCTATATCGTGGAAGTTGAACCACAGCTTTTCTTAACGTGACAACGTCTCGCTGTGCGAGCCTCAAACTACGCAACATGGCACCTTTTACCCTAATTCCAGTCGCTTAGATGCCTGGTGGAACTCACAAGTTGTGTAACGCAATTACTTAATAATCGTCTGGTTCTTACTTTGGAGCACAGGATTTGCATTATTCACGTGATCCCAGGAATTTTGCAGCCATCAATGATAAAAGTGGGGGACGTGCACGGGCCACATTAGTTGCAGCTGGTGCTAGGTCCCTGGACAGTATGACGGTAGCGTGGGTCCCACTTTAGCGAGGAGTTCCAGACACAACAGTGTGGATTGATACGGTTTAAGATACCGCTGTACGGAAGTGAAAAAGGTAACTGTTTTTGTGCACCAAGTTGATCCCGTGTCTTAAATGCACAAACCAAAGCCCCAAGGGTGGTCTTTGACATGGATATCGAATTTTCAATGGTAGCGCGACAAAAAACGGTTTTTGAGCATTTCGGCCTGTGTTTTGAGACCGATATAGCACGTACTTAACGGGATCCGGAACACAGCAGCGTAGAATTCTGGCCTATACGGTACGCTGTACTAGACCATCGCATTTGCAAAATATTGGCGTTCACTACCATACTACGTAGCACAAAATATACCATGTATCAAATGTTGAGTATGGAATGGGGCCAGCTCATAAGTAAAAAGTGGGACAGAGTGGTATTCTACGGCACTCTTCCAGCTACGTTCATATTGACTGTACCGTTGCATTTAGCATTCTCGGGATACGAGTACAACAACCCGATAATGCATTTAATCAACTATATATTCGTCAACTACGGCTACCCCATATTCACGGTATTGTACGGAGCCTTCTTGTACCAGGACTTGTCCCACTACAGGAGGTATATAAAGATATACGGATCGGTAAGCGTGCTAACTGTTGTCGTGTTCTTTTGGTTCTTTGGTCCGCTGATCTTCGATCGCATTGACATAGCAGCTGGTGGCCACTGTTCACTTGAGTACAACACTGTGTACCAGTGTGAATGGCACCAGGGAACCTGGTACTACGGATTCGACAGTTCAGGTCACTACTTCATGCTCCTGATTTTCATTCTCACGATAACAAACGAGTTGATCCAAGAACGAGACCGCCGCCGAGAACGCATCAAAATGTCAGTCTTGACTGTCCTCAGCTGTTTCACCGTGTTGGTATGGTATACAATGTTTCTTGTCACTAGCATATTTTTCCACACATTTAAAGAGAAGGTGGTGGGGTTGACAGTGGGGTATATCATTCCAGTATTTGTACTATAGATAAAGATAGAGAAATGTTCGATGGAGTTCGATTTTGACTTCTCGTGTCATTTATCTCAGTGTAGAATTCCAAACACATCCATTGCACATTGCTGTGGATGAGACATTTATGCGAATGTTCAGGACGCATATATTGCGCACAGCAAAAAGGCCGCATCTCGCAAAACTAACGCTACAGTATATAATCAGATAATCTGATGGTGAGGCTGGACTATTTTCAATTTTCACGATAAGGATTCAGAATGGATTACCTTCATCTTATATTTGCCAACATCCATTGCGGCAACTGTCGTGATGCAGTGTTGAAGGATGTCTCACGTTTTGCTAGGGCGAGGTTCGTTGACGAAGACAACGTTGGTGAACTAGATGGTGACGAAGTGGGGGTCAGTATCGTCAATAATGACGTCAAAGTGTATTGGAACCAGTCCAACCAGGTGATTGCTCATGGCCGTGATAAACTTATTAAGGCATTCAAGAAATCTGGGTTCAAGATCTTATCTTGGGAGTGGTACGAGAACAATATTTTGGCGCTGGACTCGAATTCAAATGTACATCATAATCAATTGAGCGGAGATGATGGTTTCTTAGATCTTCTAGGGTTGTTTTCCAAGCTAACAGAAAAAAGATCGAAAAGGAATCACTTGAAATCTTGCTCTCTTTGTCAAGCACAAGTTAAAGCTGAGAATGATAATGACAAGTTGCCCCCCGATACTTCATCCGACTTATCAAACATATCAACAGTTGTAGAAAACCCTGACAAAGAGTTCAGAGCCGTTTTCTCTGTTGAAGGAATGACTTGTGCTCTGTGTGCTGGGGCCATCGAAGAGCAAATGGGCGAGATTCTAGACAAGAAGAACTTCTCTGTCAATTTGCTTCAACATACGGCTGTGGCAATTATTCCGAATAAACAGCTTGTTAATAAAATCATCACTTCTATCGATTCTATTGGTTTCGAGGCCAGATTATTGGAAGTTTTACCAGTTCAAACATCAATCAACAGAAAAGTTACTGCAGTCATCGGTGGTATTACATGTGCAGCATGTGCCACGGCCATTAGTAATTCTGTGAACGAATTACCATTTGTGTTGGACTGTGGTATTAATGTCGTGAGTAAAACTGGTCAATTTGTTTTGGAAGGTGACGAGGCAAACTTGAAGAAGCTTCAAGAAACCGTTGAGGACTGTGGATTTGATTTCGAATTGATTTCAGATGAAAAGATTAACTATACTTCTGGTAAAAAGGCATCCAGAGCTATTGAATTAGAAGTTCATGGTTTTTTCTGCGAACATTGCCCCGAAACTGTTGAAAGCTACTTTGAAAGCTTTGAAGATGAAATTACCATACACAAACCTATATCTTTAAAATCACCATCGATTAAATTTTCCTACATCCCAAATAAGACCTTGAATATCAGAAAATTCATTTCCGATATTGGTCATTTACATGCCTCAGAAGAGCACTCATTCGTCGTCGACGACAAACCTGGAAATTTTGTTGCCGAATTAAAAGAACAAATTTCGATAGATGAGCATATCAGAAAGTTGACCAGACGTGAAATGTTGGCAATTGCAATTAGACTTGCTATTGCGACAGCATTTGCAATTCCAACATTTATATTCGGAATTGTTGCCATGTCATTGCTACCTAGAACAAATAGTTTCCGTATTTGGGTCGAAGAACCCATTTGGGTTGGTAACGTGTCGAGAAACTCTTGGATTTTGTTGATTCTAAGTACACCGGTTTACTTTTTTGCAGCAGATATATTTCACAAGAAGGCAATAAAGGAAATTAAGTCATTATGGGTTTTTAAAAATTCATTCACTAAAAGATTCTTCCGTTTTGGTTCTATGAGTCTTTTAATGTGCATAGGTACATCAATTGCTTATTTTGCTAGTATTGCTATATTGATCTTGAGTGCAACACAACCCAGACATTCATCGATGGGATATCACACAACCTACTTTGACAGTGTCGTGTTTTTAACATTCTTCCTATTGATAGGAAGGATTTTGGAAAGTTATTCAAAGAGCAAGACTGCCGATGCCATTGCAGGTTTGGGTCAACTTAAGGCTACACTGGCAACTTTGGTTGAAGAAATCGATGGAACCTTTTCGAAAGATGAAACTGTCGACGTTAAATACTTGGAAACAGGAGACTTTATTCGAGTATCTCCAGGAGAATCACCTCCTGTTGATTGTATAATTATCGAGGGCCAATCATCGTTTGATGAATCTGCTTTAACTGGGGAGTCTACTCCAGTAAAACATGGCCCAGGACACCAAATCTTTTCCGGAACAGTAAACATTGGAAACAATTCCATTGTTGCAAAGATCATTAGTGTTGAAGGAGACTCATTAATTGATCAAATTGTAAATACAGTTCGGAACGGTCAATTGCGGAAGGCACCAATCGAAAGAGCTGCCGATAGTTTGACTGGCTACTTTGTACCAATAATTACAATGCTTGCAATTTTGACTTGGATTATTTGGCTTTCGTTGGCATATTCAGGAGCTTTACCCGATAGGTATTTGGATATTGACGTTGGTGGATGGGCCGTTTGGTCATTAGAATTTTCTCTTGCAGTCTTTGTTATTGCTTGCCCCTGTGGTATTGGATTGGCCGCTCCAACTGCATTGTTTGTCGGTGCGGGATTAGCAGCAAAACACGGAATTTTAGCTAAGGGTGGTGGGGTTGCATTCCAGGACGGTGCCAATACGTCTGTCATATGCTTCGATAAAACAGGAACATTGACATATGGTGACATGAGAGTTACTGATTATGCATTCACTGTCAAAGATAAAGATTTAAAAACCATAGGGTTACAAGTTGCAAGAGATTTAGAGCTTTCCTCCAAACATCCAATTGCAAAAGCGGTGAAATCGTTCGTGGATGATTATGCTACTTCAAAACACGAAATTCAGTTGTCGTTGAACAAAGTTCCACAAGCTGAAAATATCGCAGGGAAAGGTCTTAAAGGTGCTATAGTTTCAGAAGCTGGTGACGACATTTGGAACAAAATCGCTCCTACAGAAGCAATCCTTGGGAACGAGGCTTTACTAAATGACTACGGTGTTGAATTGACAGATAAAGAAAAAGAAGTTCTAAATATTTGGAAGTCGGAGTGTAAATCTGTCATTCTAGTTGCGATTAAATGCGAATCTTACTTCAAGGATAGTAAACACCATTTATTGTTGATGATTGGTGCTCGTGATCAAATCAGAGCTGAAACCAAAACTGTTATTAAGTATCTTCAGGAGAAACAAAAAATCGAATGTTGGATGATCACCGGGGATAATAAGATAACTGCAGAGGCAATTGCCAAAGAAATTGGCATAAAGAATGTTATCAGTGAGGTGCTTCCTGAAGAAAAGGAATCTCAAGTGAAATCTATCCAACAAAAAACCAACAGCATTGTCGCCATGATTGGAGATGGTATTAATGATGCTCCTGCCTTGGCAGCAGCTAATGTTGGTATTGCACTTTCTTCCGGAGCTGATTTGGCTGTTACTTCTAGTGATTTTATTTTGTTAAACAAATCACACCCTCTTCTTGCTTTGTGTACTTTGTGCGATTTGGCAAGGGTAGTGTTTAGAAGGGTGAAATTTAATTTCGCTTGGGCGCTCATTTACAACACTATTGGTATTCCAATAGCGGCTGGTGTCATATATCCATACAATAATTCTCGTTTAGACCCGGTTTGGGCTAGTGCAGCTATGGCACTTTCATCTATTAGTGTTGTGTTGAGTAGTTTGGCATTGAAGTTATACAAGCCAAGTGTTAAAATAAATGATGTTGATATTGATGAGGCTTTTGAAAATGATGAGCCAAAGGAGTTTGTGTTTTAGACTAATTTGATCTAGGGTTTTTATGGTAAAATAATGTAAAGGCATTTTAAATATCCCATTGTGTATTGATGTGTAGCTGTCCAATTTCAACAACATAGATTTAAGCATTGCTATTGAGTTCGTCTACCATGGCAATTCTTGGAAGCCCTCTCGGTAACGAAAGAAAGTATCTGGATACGCAAAGAAGTTATTGCCTATCCTTGAAGACCTCGTCATCGAATTTCACCACCATGACCGTGACGTTATCAGTTGTTGAATTATCGATTGCTAATTGACACAATTTCTTTGCCACTTGTTGTGGATCCAAGGTAGGATTCTTTTGGAACAAGTCTGAAACAAATTCACAAGCATCCAAATCAGAAATAACATCCCATACACCATCACAGGCTAAAATCATAAATTCATCATTAGCGGTGATTTCTGTACATGTAGTAAATGGCTTGCCAATTACCAACTCTTTCATGTATGAATCACCTAAAGACCTCGTTACTGCCAATACCCCATTGACCCTATTTTTCATTATTAGACCACCCGATTCTCTTATTCTATTGACCTCGTTAACGTCTGTGGCCTTGTGATCATACGATAAACGATATGGTAGTTTATTACGATATAACACAATCCGAGAATCACCAACATTGGACGTGTAAAGCATTCGTTTGTGATGAATTGACGGATTAAACTCAAAACGCGACGGCTTTGTTGCAATATGTTCTTCAGATACGGTTGGATCATCCAATTCCCACTTTAATACCGCCACGGCCGCAGTACATCCAGAGTTACCAGATCCTTCTTTAACAATCACATCATCTGCCTTGACAAACGCACTGCACAAGCTGTTCCTCATGTCGACATTTTCTGCTTCAGGAGACGAAATTTCTTGCTCTAGTAAGCTATGTAGATTATTACCACACCACCTGGCAGTTTCCTTGCCAGCATGACCGTCAAAAATGGCAAAGTATCCCCAGTCAATTCTCTCGGCGAAATTCGCAATATACGTGTGAACATCTTCCATTTTGTTTCTATAATTTGTGTTTTTGTTCTCGGCGACCCCAACCTTGAAAGATAACCCTACAAACGGGTCACTTGTATTAGAATCAATTGACGGCGTATTATTTGCATTGATAGAATTCTCGGTAGTTGTAGGTTTAGATTGTTGATCCAGCATGTCACTTTCTACAGACCATATAACGATCCTCTGACTACTTACGTCAGCGGTTTACACTCAAAGTTTCAGGCCTGGCGACAATGTTACCTGATGGTTAATTTACACCTACACAAGTTTCAGATACTTGTGTATACTTCTAGATTGTGTGCAGTACAACAATAAATTTGTTAAGCCGTGTACTTTCCCACGAGACAGCAAGAAAAGGGCCCTGAGAGTACAATGGATGAAAATTAGCTAGTGGTATGTATCGACACCCTGCGTCAAGCGATAAGTTTAACTTTGTAGAGCACAAGAAAATATTTCCTGTTGAAAGAAAACGGTGATGGACAGAGTGTATGCAAGGGAGCTTTATATTTTGACGTCTCGAGACTGTAGTTGTAGAACTGTCATACAAAACGTAAAATGCAAAGTTACCAGGAGCTGGATAAACTGCAATTGAACCTGAGCAGACGCCATTCCCCAGAACAAATTCAGCTAACGAATTGCAATCATGAGCCAAGTTCACAATTCCACCGAGGTTAATTGCCAAAGGCACCGGTGTAATATCGTAATACAGGGCTTAATGCTAAATTCTGTTTCCTGCAACAAATCGAAGATCTGCAAAATTAGTCTAAGTCCCTACCTCCATACTCTCCAGCAAACCAAGGCCCAACTGGCCAAGATGGTTATGGTACAGTCACTGGGTTTATTTTAGTAGGCATGCCACATTTGACTCTCTGGCACGATGTCACTTTTGTGAAAATACCAATGTTTACGCTACTCTAATACAGAGCACAACTCAGTTTATGTCTCCTCTAGAACTCCTACAATGCTCTCACTGACTGAAAATGACTGCGTAACAGTAGAACTGACAAATTATTGTCCCCAAATGTACAAGCACCTACATCCGCGAGACCTTTTGCTCCTTGGTGCAGACGATGCCATCAAATACTATCAGTTCCACACGGTTACTCCTACGATCCCGGTAAACAGTTGCTCTTTATACTTCATTAGGAAATGCCCTTCCCGGCGCTACCATTTTGGAACCACAATATCACACTATGGGGTAAATAAATGTGGCAGTACAAGCAAGATTTACGGAACTGATAGTTTTTATCAACATTCACTTTAAACTATAGAATCAATACAACATGCCCGTAGTACCAGTTCCATACGACGCAAAAAACACGCCAAAGATTGAGTTTGCGGAATACAATGGTGCCAGATTCAAGACGGTTGAATGGCCAGTACCCGAGGGAGTAGAATATAAGGGTAAAGTGGTATATGTCCATGGGTTTGCGGAAGAAGCCAATGTTTACACGGAATTTTTTGATAACTTGTCCAATGCTGGTTACGAAGTGTTTTTCTTTGAACAAAGAGGTGCTGGTGAAGGTAGTCCTGGCAAGTTGCGTGGTAGAACTGATGAGTTTCACACATTTGATGATCTTGACCATTTTATCAAGCAGCAATTAGATAAAAGAACCGATAAGTCTGAAAAGTTTTATCTTGGAGGTCATTCAATGGGGGGAGGAATTGTCCTTAACTACGGTATTAGAGGCACCTATAAAGACGACATCAAAGGCTATTTTGCATGTGGACCTTTGATTAGGTTACATCCAAAATCTCAGCCAAACATTATTTTGAACACGTTGGCACCATTTGCTGCAAAGGTCTTACCAAACTTTCAAATTGACTCCAAATTGAATTATGATTACATTACATCTTCTCCAAGATGGAAAAAGTACATCGAAGATTCGTCACCCAAGTTGATTGGAACAACTAGACAGTTTAACGATATGTTTGAAAGAGGGAAACATCTTCTTGACCCTGAATACGCTAACAAATTCAAATTTCCTCTTCTTATTGTTCATGGAACTGAAGACTATATCAACGATATTGCTGGGTCAGAGGAGTTTTACAACTCGTTGAAGGACAAAACTGGTAAGAAATTTGTTAGGGTTGAAAAGGGAAGACACAGTTTATTTGTAGAAGTTGAATCTATCTATCAAGATGTGTTGAACCAATTGCTCGAGTTCCTTGCCGAGAACAAGTAGGGCCAAAGTTGATTATTTAAGTTTGTTTTTTATATGAGTATACTAATATTTCGAGAGATATGCCACCGTGAATGTCACATAATTGAGATTTAAACAGAAAACATGTAACTCATACTCTACTCGAACACATCATATCACGTAACATTAAACAATATACACCTTGACACAGTAAACACGAGTGAGACATAAATGAATGCAAAATACCAAGAGATAAAAATATCCCAAACCCAAACGAATACAAGCAAATTTCCTATTTGATTGTCCGTAAATGCAACTAGACCCTAACAGCATCCTTACAATGGATAAGCAACCAAGATACGAATATCTGTACCACCAATACAATCCGATTGTGTAAATGAGTACACTCCTGGTGCAGATGGACATGCTCTCCAGTTGCAATTATCATTGTAACATAATCCGTTGGGGCAGATTGTGAAACCCTTCGATGGTTGCTGTTCTCCCCATGGATCTACATTACCAAATTCCCCGGTATTTGGATCCATATAAATACCTCTTCCACTAGCATCGCTCATCGAAGTATCATCATTCAAATTCAAGAACACAGTTGATCCTTCGTCACCACCAACAGTGAAAACATGGGGATGGCTGTCAACTTTTTTGATGTCTTGATTGTGAACAGGAGTACCTGGTGCGCAACTAACTAAAATAAAGTCTTTACCCCATACAAAATCTTTTTTTGCCATCTCCTTGGTAGGAAGAGCAGAGGCTAAAGCAATGACCGAAAGTAATGATAACTTCATTGTCGATTATCAATATTTAAAATGTTGTATCGATGGTATGGACCAAAGCCACCGTTATGCACATATATATACTGTTTTTTTTTTGCAGCCATATGGAATGATCTAAATATACCAATAGGGTCACCAAACCAAGTTTCCCCAGGTATCGACATTGGCCAAGAAATGTAACACGATCCCTGGATGACCATCTTGTTATATTTGGTACGTTTATTCATATCAGTTATAGCTATTTACGATACAATCTCTTTTAGTGCTAAAAATAGACAATGCATAATCACTAGATCAATGTTGACAGAAAACGGCAGAAAATTGTATGACTAGTATTGCGGGAACCAATAGAATAATGGATACTCTAGTGGAGAATATATAACAAGATATATTTCCGTGGTAACAACTTTTTGAATTGCTTTCCCTCTTGGCCACTGAGGGGCATGATCACTCTTTCAAGATACGAGGTTTAATATCGAAATTATCCTCGAGGTCTGTTACACGCACATTGCGTCATAGTTTAACGCCAAGATAGCAGTTATTCTTGCAAATCCCCTGGTGAGTTAATCGTGCAGTTGTACCTACCTCGTCTACTAGCTATAATAACTACACTAAGCGACGGTTTACCGTTTCGATTCTTTGTTATCTCCACATATACTCAAAACTTGGACGTCGAGTATTCAGTAGACTTATTAGTTGAACTTTTGATAAAAGACTCATGTTTCTGAAATAGTTTAAATTTCGGTCATACTGGAAACGTCGACGTTTGACCGGGGAAAACTGACGTTTTAAACTAGTGATATGGTGGGTGACTATGCCAGTCTATCTTTATGTCGCGCACTACTCAATGTGATTCACATATGACTCAGATGACTCCCGGATGACTACGGATGATTCGCAATATGGTGGGTTACCAACCAAACAGAATTATATAGAGACTGTATCAACCGTTGTATTTGACAATCGCTGGCCCCAACAATCGTAGCTGATTGGGTCGACTTTGATTTGTTGAACAAAACGGTTTAAAAACCATGAAATTCTGACACAACCTAAGAAATTTTAGTCTCAAAGAGCAACTCAAAATCTGACGTAGGACCTTAAACTATTTTAACTTCGATTCATTTTACTGTACCTAATAATCTCGATATTCAACTCCGTTTGCATCAATCAGTAAGTCATATTTAATACGTTTTAAAGATGTTCACGTGACTCTTCGTCTAATTTATCAAGAATAAGATTTTATCAGCTATAGATAAAAGAGGATTGACAGGTCCTATTGATGAACGCAAGCTCGGTTTGCATTACTGGTTCCATTTCTGAACACTATGGGGTATAATATTAAACAGAAGATTGAAATCTGTTTAAAAGCGGAGGCCAATCCCGAGATGACTCAGGTAGATCTTGCTATATGGGCCCAACACCAATATGGTTCTTTAAAACCGCCCTCACAGACTACGATCTCCAGGATTTTATCGTCTAAAAATGACCTAGTAGCCTCAAAGGATAGTGATTTTCTGTTGGTACGGCGAAGGAAACGGGCCAATCCTCTCCTACGAAGAATTTTGACAGAATGGATCGCCCAATGTATCTGGGAAGGTATTCCAATCACAACACCCATTATTCAGCTGACAGCGAGTGCAATATGGAACCAACTACCTAAACTGGAAAAGGATGGAAATGGAGTATTCAATCACAAATGGTGTAATAATTTTATCAAGCAATTGAATATCGATATTATTGGTGATCCATCAAATCCTGTTTCTAATCCTAACAAGTATCCGTTGAATAAAGTATGGAAGTTAGAGGATAAAGTAGAATTGAAAGGGTATTTAAATGATTTAATTCGTCAAGAGAATTATTCTCCTCGGGATATTTTCACAATCGATGAATTCCAATTGTTTTACTCATTACCATTAGATCAAATATTTGATGTTTCTGCCATAGATAAAGGATTAAAACAATCGGATTCGCCAGCAGAAAGATCGTTAACAGTAATGCTTGGTTGCAACATTGATGGTTCTGAAAAATTAACTCCTTTGATTGTGGGGAAGTTTGAGAAAGTTGACATCTCCCAATCAACAAACCCCACTTTCAAATCTACAAAGTTCATGTCTCAAGAGGTAATATCCAACAAGATAACCCAGGCGTACCAATTGTATTACAAATCAAACATTAATAAGTGGGTAACATCAAGTATGTTTCATAAATATCTATTGACTCTCGACCATAAACTACAAAGCACTACACCAGGAAGGAAAATACTTTTACTTTTAGACGATACATCAACCCACAGGATCCTTAATTTAAATTTCAGTAATATCAGATTATGCTACTTGAAAAATAACACAAATCACAAGAATCCTTACAACTCATCATACTATGGCATCAAATTCGATTATTTACCAATGAACTTTGGTATTATAGAGGAATTTAGAATCTTATACAGAATGCAGCAGTATTTGGAAATGATCAATTTACAAAGAATTAATTCCAAGACTACCAGCATATATGATCCTAACACAAACAAATTCAACTTGACGGAGATGAGATCAAATAGAAATATTGCCATGGAAGTTCTTTCCGAAAATGATTACAAGATACCATTGATTAAGGTTATTGAATGGATACGAATGGCGTGGGATAACATTTCTGCGACAAAGATATTTGACTCATGGAAGGGC
>ERZ778017.1381-NODE-1381-length-24247-cov-5.081101_pt1 | contig 24247 bp, 18 predicted proteins | sample MGYA00375747_ERZ778017 | MGnify/ENA primary metagenome ERZ778017 (study PRJEB29350, sample SAMN05509838) | bioreactor metagenome | biome: bioreactor; material: wastewater | place: South Africa: University of Cape Town | collected 2014-03-17 ...
CTGCTGACTCTCGACCTGCGCGACGTAGATGCGTGTCATGCCATCGCGCATGCTCAACGTGACCGTCTCTCGGGTTTCGTCGCGCAGGCGATGCATGAACGGCAGCGCCACCTTCGGCAGATCCAACCGACGCAGGTACGCAAGCGCGACGTCCAGCAGCCATGGTCCGGGCGCGTACTTGGCGTTCAGCGGGTCCTGACGCAGGATCTGCTTGTTGACCAGCGCCGCAAGCACGCGATGCACCGTGCTGACGTTCATCCCGAGGGCGTCGCTCAGCTCCTTGACACCTCGCGGGCGATCCAGATCCTCGCAGACCGCGGCCAGCACGTCGGCCGCGCGCTCCACCGCATATACACTTCCTGGGGATCGCCGCCCGGAAGCCGGTGGCTTCCCCTTCGGACGCCCCCTCGGTGACGCAACCGTCGATTCCACTGTGCCCCTCTTGCGTTCGTTCGGTGCTGCTCGTACCGGGAAAGCCGCGGCGCCGCTTCCTCGCCGCGGCGGCCCGGGTTCACTCAGTTCTCGTTGCACAACGGCGGGACGACGTCGTCACCCCAGTCCTTTGCCTTCAGGAACCGCGTTTGTTCTCCGTCGAATTTGCCCACCCCGTTCTTGTTGTTCGACTGCCCGCACTTCGCGAACGACAAGTTGCCAAACGGCGTCTGGAACTCCGCGCCCGAGTGCAGGTGCTCGGCGATCGCCTTTCGGTCCAGGCTGCCCACCTTCTCCACCGACTGGCGGAACACCTCGACCGTTGCGAAACCCCAGACGTTGTTGCGCGAGGGAATCTTGTTGTACTTCGCCTTGAACGCCTCGACGAATTTCTTGATGTTCTCGGGATGCGGCGGCACCTCGCCGGTGCGACTCGACGCGTCGTCGTACACCCAGGCAAAGACCAGGTTCTGCGGCTTGGGCTTTTGCTTCTGAATGTATTGCGCGTCGCTGAAGTTGTCGCCGCCGTAGATACGCATCTTCAGTCCGAGCTCGTCGTAGCTCTTCGTGAAATTGATCGTGTCGTTGCCCAGGCCGATGAATACGAGCCCATCGACGTTCATGTTCTTGATTTTCGTCAGGTAGGTCGAGAAGTCGGCGCCGAACTTGTAGTACTGGAAATCGACGACCTCGCCACCGAGTTTCCTGGCTGCCTGGGCAAAAGCATCCGCCATCGAACGACCGAAATCATCGTTGGTCACCAGCGCGGCAAACTTCCTGTTGTTGTCGACCGTGATGGCGTATTTGGCAAGCGGCGCCATTTGCAGCCCGGCCGAGGGGCCGATGCGCACCGAATTCGGCGTGCGTGCGCTGCCGGTGATCGACGGCGCATAGGCCAGCACGATCTGAGGAATGCCTTCGCTGGCCAGAACCGGCATCGTCGCCAGCGCCGCCGAGGAGCAGTAGTTGCCGATGTACAGGTCGATGCCGCTGCTGATGGCGCGCTGCGTGGCGTTCACCGCCTCGGTAGGGTTGCAACGCGTGTCGACCTCGATCAACTCGATGGTGCTTTTCCCGAGAATCCCGCCTTTGGCGTTGACCATCTCGGCTGCAAGCTGCGCGCCTTCGATCGCCTCCTGTCCATTCAGAGTGAGCGGACCGGACAACGGCACGGCCACGGCGATTCTGGTCCTGGCGGGCAGGTCGGCCCATGCCCCGCCGGCGAACGTCAACCCCGCAATCAAAGCGGGAGCGAGCAAGAACCTGGATGTCTTCTTCAAGTCGAATCTCCTCGAGAAAGGAACGTCTGGTGGAATACCTGCTGCTTACGCGCCGAGGTAACTGCGCCTGATTTCGTCGTTGTCCTTGAGCTCGGCGGCCGAGCCGTGCAGCACGATCCGCCCGTTTTCCAGTGCGTAAGCGCGACTGACGAAGTCCAGCGCAAGATGGACGTTCTGCTCGACGAGCAAGACCGTCATGCCTTCGCGGTTCAAGCCCTGGATTACCTCCATGAGCTGTTCCGCCACGATGGGGGCCAGTCCTGTCGACGGCTCGTCGAACATGATCAGCCTGGGGCTCGACATCAAGGAACGACCGATCGCGACCATCTGCTGCTGCCCTCCGGACAGCGAGCCGGCGGCGGCATTGCGCTTCTGCGCCAGGATCGGGAAGATTTGAAGGATCCGATCCAGGTTGCGTCGGAACTCCCTGGGCCGTACGTGCGCGCCCATCTCCAGGTTCTCCAGCACCGTCATGCCGGGGAACAACTTGCGGTCCTCGGGGCAGTAGGACACGCCGCGCACGACGCGCGCTCTTGGAGACAGCGCCGACACGTCCTCGCCGCGCAGAATCACGCTGCCACGCCTGTTGCGTTCCAGGCCGCAGACGGTGCGCATCAACGTCGTCTTGCCGGCGCCATTGGCACCGATGATGGCGACCATCTCGCCTTCGGATACCGTGAGCGCGACCTCGCGCAGTGCCTCGAAATTGCCGTAGTAAGTCGAGACATCCGTGAGTCTCAGCACGCCCGGCTCCCCAGATAGCACTCGATCACGGCACGGTTGCTCTGGATCTCTGCGGGCGGGCCGTCGGCGACGAGCGCGCCGAAGTTCAGCACCAGCACCCGGTCGCAGATGCCCATGATGGCCCGCATGTTGTGGTCCACGAGGAAGACGGTCTTGCCTTCTTTCGCGATACCTCGCACGAGGTCAGCGCATCGAAGAGTCTCTGTCTGGTTCATGCCCGCGAAGGGCTCGTCGAGCATCACCAGATCCGGCTGCGATCCGAGCGTGATACCGATTCCCAGCAGTTTCTGGTCACCGTACGACAGCTCGTCAGCACGCTGGTGCCGCAGGGCGTGCACTCCAATGCGGTCGATGATCGAGTTCACGCGGCCCTGGAGCGCATCACGATCCTCGCGTCCGGCACCGAAGAAAAAGCGTCGCAGCCCCGCCGGCTCGTGCAAGTGACATCCGATACGGATGTTTTCCTCGACGGAGAGCCCGCCGAACAGCTTGTTGAGCTGAAACGAACGCGCGACTCCCAGCCGCGCAACCTCGTGAAAGTCCATTCCCGTGATGTCGCGGCCCCGGTATTCCACCTTGCCGGCGGATGGGCGAATGAAGCCGGACACCAGGTTGAAGATGGTCGACTTGCCCGCGCCGTTTGGCCCGACCAGACCGAGGATTTCACCCTGGCGCTGCTCGAAGGAAACGTTGTCCACGGCTACGAAACCGCCGAAGTGCCGCCGCAACCCCGCGACCTTCAGCATTGGCTGTCCGTTCATGGACGCCTCCTGCCGATAAGCGCGCGAACGAGCCCGATGATGCCTTGGGGCATGTAGATGATGATGAGGATCAGGCACACGCCGAAGACGATCCGGGCCGGTTCGGGTCGGAATAACTGCGACGCCTGGTCGATGGTGGTGAGCAGCACCGGCCCGATGATCGGACCGAGCAATGTTCCCTTTCCGCCAAGCAGGTTCATGACGAACAGGTCGAACGAATGCAGAAAGTCGAAGGACGCGGGACCGATGAAGCGCAGGTAATGCGCGTACAACGCACCCGCCAAACCGGCGCCGGCCGTGCTGAGCGCGAAAGCGGCGACCTTGTAGCGGTGACTGCGGATCCCGACGGCACGCGCGAGATCCTCCTCCTCACGGATTGCCGTCAGTGCGCGGCCCATCCGGGATCCATGTATCCGCCACTTGACGAACAGGACCAGAAGAATGAACGCCAGCACCAGGTAGTAGTACGACAGCTTGTCGTGGAATACGTGGCCTGCGATCTCCGGCGCCGGTATGCCGGGCAGTCCCATTGGTCCTTTCGTGATCTCCACGAGGTTCGTGAAGAGCAGGTTGAAGACGATTCCGACAATGAAGGTCACCACCACGAAGAAGTGACCGCCCAGCCGAAGCGACGGATAGCCGATCAAGACTCCGAAAAATGTCGCCAGGGCAGTGCCGGCAACCAGTCCGCCGAGGAAAGAAAAACCCTGGTTCATCACGAGCAGCGCACTCGTGTAAGCGCCGATGCCCATGAAACCCGCGTGCCCGAGCGCGGAAAGACCGAGCATCCCCACCACCAGATCCAGACTCAGCACGAGGATGACGTTGATACCGATCAGAACCAGGAAGTGCTGGATCAGCGTGGACTGGACGAACAACGGGCCGACTACGACTGCAAGCAGCGCGAGCACCGCTGCACCGAGCCTGATGTACCTGCTCATGCCGGCCGTCGGCGCCAGCGGAGGCTCGGCTGCCTGTGTGACAGAGGCGCGATCGGCAACGGGAATGCGTGCCGCGCTCATGCGTGCCTCTTTCCGAAAATGCCCTGCGGCCGGAGAAACAACACCGCGATCAGCAGGACAAACGTGACCAGTGTGCTGTACTCGGTGGAGATGTAACCGGACACCAGGTTCTCTCCAAAGCCGATGATCGCGACCCCGACGAGGACGCCGGCAATCGATCCCATTCCTCCGACGATGACGATCGTGAAGGCCTTGACGATCGCGTCGGCGCCGAAGAATGCATCGAAAGCGTAGACGGGCGATGCGAGCGCCCCGGCGAGTCCGACGAGGGCCGAGCCCAACGCGAATGTGACGAGCGACACCTCGCGGGAGCCGATACCGACGATAGCGGCACCCTCCTTGTTCTGGCTCATCGCGCGGATCGCCTTGCCCGTTGCGGTCTTGCTCAGAAAAACCCAGACAAGCGGAACGGCCGCCATCGAAATCGCGATCACGGAGACTTTGTAGAGAGGGATGACGCCGGAACCGATCTCGACGACCTCCCGACCGAACGGCGCCGAGTAGGTCTGAAACTCGGAACCGAAGATCATCAAAGCGACGTTCTGCACGATCAGCAGCACACCGAGTGCAGCAATCAAGGTGTTTGCCGAGCGACGCATCACCGGCTGATAGATGAGCTGGTTGTTGGCTACGCCGAGCACGACCGCCGCCAGGATCGCCAACAGGAGGGCCCAGTGAAAGTCGAGCCCAAGTTGCGTGACCGCGAGGAACGCGACGAAGGCGCCGAGCATGTAGGTCGCGCCCTGCGCGAAATCGGCGATGTCCATCACCCCGAGAATCAGGGTCAGCCCGAGCGCAACCAGGCAGTAGAGACTGGATGCGAAGAGCCCATTGAGCAAGACCTGCGTCAACATGCAGCGGTCTCGGCTATCGGCCGCGCCGCGAATACGGAGGACAGCAGCTCTCGATCCATCGTGAATCCATCCGGTTTCCCTATAGCGGAAACGTGTTTCCCATTTTGCAGTGGATCCTACGTCACCTTCCCGTCAAGGCGCAATGTGGGTAGAAACCCTATGTAGGGTGAGGACACATGCGGTCGCTGCCGGCGCATCGACCGGGACCGCGATATGACGGAGGGGAGCGGCAGCGTCGCCGCTTCCGGACCGCGACCGGCGCGATCGCGGCAAGCGCCGGCGGCTGCCCCTATCCGGCGACGAACGGCGGCGGACGAAGCACGGAAAGCTCGGGCAACGGACCGTCGAAGCGAACGACCTGCACGCGTGTCAACTGCCCGGTCGGGCCCTGCGCGAGACGCGAGGTGCCGCGATCGCGGGTGAGCGCGTTGGGGTTGCCATGCACGCAGACGCGGCCGATTCCCGCCACCTCCTGCGGGTCGTACCACGCGCCGGTGGAGAGCTGGACAACGCCGCGGCGCAATGCCGTGCTGAGCACGACTCCGGCGAGACAGGCACCTTGCGCGCTTTGCACGAGCGCTACGTCCCCATCGCGCAGGTCGCGCGCTGCGGCATCGTCGGGATGCATGCGCATCGGCTCGCGGCCGTTCACCTTCGTCGAGCGGCTATGGTCGCCGACGTCGAGCTGGCTGTGCAGGCGGCTCGCCGGCTGGTTCGCGACCAGGACCAGCGGCCACTGCGCCTCGTCGCCGTCGGCTTCCGGGCCCAGCCATGACGGGTGTCCCGGACAGTCGTCGTATCCGAATCCCGCGATCGTCTCCGATGCGATCTCGATGCGCCCGCTCGGCGTACGCAGCGCGTGGGCCTGCGGATCCCGCCGGAAGTCCTCGAGCAGGATCGTCGGCCGAGGCGCGTACGGAAGCTCGAAGCAGCCTTCCTCCCAGAAGCGATCGAAGGCCGGGATCTCGCAGCCGGCTCCCGCGAGCCGCATGCGCCAGCCGTCGTACAGGTGGCGCAGCCACGCCATCTCGTCGCGGCCTTCCGTGAACTCCGCGGCGATCCCGAGCCGCTCGGCGAGCGACGAGAACACCGCGTAGTCGCTGCGCGCCTGTCCGTACGGGGCGAGCGCCTGACGCATCGCGATGACCCATCGATCGCTGTTCGCCGCGCCGATGTCGTTGCGCTCGAGCGTCGCGGCGATCGGGATCACGAAATCGGCACGGCGCGCGCTCGCCGTCCAGTGCGTATCGTGCACGACCACCGTCTGCGGACGCTGGAACGCACGCTCGAGGCGGGCGAGGTCCTGGTGATGGTGGAACGGATTGCCGCCGCACCAGTAGACGAGGCGAATGTCCGGATACGTCAGCGTTCTCCCGTCGTATTCGTACGAAGCGCCGGGCGCCAGCAGCATGTCGGCGATGCGCGCGACCGGAATGAAGCGGTCCACCCGGTTCGTGCCCTGCGGCAGGGTGGGCAGCGGTCCGTACAGCGGCCATCCCATCTCGCCGGCCGATCCGTGCCCGTGCCCGAAGCCGCCGCCCGGCAGGCCGATCTGCCCGAGCATCGCGGCGAGCACGATCGACATCCAAAGCGGCTGCTCGCCGTGCCGCGCCCGCTGCAGCGACCACGTCGTCGACACGAAGGTACGTCGTCCCGCCATGCGGCGCGCGAGATCGGCGATGGTCGCCGCCGGAATCTCGCAGATCGCTTCGGCCCACCGGGGCGACTTCGGCTGTCCGTCGTCGACGCCGAGCAGATGGCGCTCGAAGCGCTCGTATCCGCTGCAGTGCGACGCCAGGAACGCCTCGTCGTGCAGCCCTTCCGTGCGCAGCACCCAGGCGAGCGCGAGCATCAGCGCGGTATCGGTGCCCGGCCGCAAGGCGAGCCATTCGGCGTCCACCGCCTCGGCAAGGTCGTCGCGGATCGGGCTCGCCAGCACGAAACGGCATCCGCGCTCGCGCATGACGCGCAGATATCCGGGCACCGGATGCGTCGATGCACCGCCCGCCGTGACGTAGGTGTTCTTCAGCGGCATCCCGCCGAAGGCGACGACGAGCTCCGCGTGTTCCGCGAGCACGTCCCACGACGTGTTGCGCTTGAGCACGTCGCGATACGCTTCGCCGCCGACGACGTGCGGCAGCAGCACTTCGCTCGCGCCGAAGCTGTAGTTGTTCTCCTTGCGCACGTAGCCGCCCAGGCAGTTCAGGAACCGGTGCAGCTGGCTCTGCGCATGATGGAAACGGCCCGCGCTCGCCCATCCATAGGAGCCGCCGTAGACCGCCGCGCCGCCGAAGCCTTCGTAGACACGGCGCAGCTCCGCGCCGAGCAGGTCGAGCGCGCGGTCCCAGTCGAGCGGCACGAAAGGCTCGCTGCCGCGCGCCGCGTCCGCCCCCGGGCCGCGCTCGAGCCAGCCGCGGCGCACCATCGGCCGCTCGATGCGCGTCGCGTGCCGCAGCGCCGATGCGATGTTGCCGTGCTGCGGCGGAGGCGCGAGATCCGGGCCGAAGGCTTCGATTCCGCGCAGGCCCTGCGGACCCACCACGGCCTCGAAGGCGCCCCAGTGCGTACTGTGGAAGAAACGACGCTCGCTCATTCCGGCCCCCGTTCGATGCGGCGGACGGACCGCCCTATTTCATCTTCGCGTAGCTCACGCCCATTCCGGCGCGCACGTCCTGCTGGATGCCGTATTCCGGCACCGGATAGCGCAGTCCGTTCTTCGTCAGCGCATGCATTCCGTCGATCGCCTTCGCGACGTCCGCGGGCGCCAGCGCCATCAGCATCTCGTCGTCGAGCACTCCGCCGTAGCGTCGCTCCGCGAAGCAGGGAATCGACAGGCTGGGCTCGCCGGTGCGCAGCGCGCGGCCCCACGAATCCGCGCAGGACGACTCGCCGACGACGCTCCAATCGAAGCGTTCGTACCCCGACCACTGCAGCCCGTTGATGAAATACATCATCGCCCCGGGCGTGGCGTAGAACATCGCAATGTCGGGCGCCTCGAGCCGCCCGGAAGCGAGCGGCGAGACGGCCAGGGCACGGTAGCGGCCAGCCGGAACGACCTGCATCGCCCGCTGGTGCCGGCCGGCGTCCTCCACGGTGGCGTACCAGACGCCGGTCATCGGACGGCCGGACAGCCACTCGTCGTCCTGCGCGCACAGGCCGACGACCGCGCGGCACTGGTCGCCCACGAGGTCGTCGGCCGTGATTCCGATGGTCCAGCCGAGCCGCGCCGCCTGCGCGACGATCTGGTCGAGCGTATGCACCGCATCGGGGCGGCGGATGCGCGGCACGGCGGCCATCGCGTCGACCGACTCGAAGAGCTTCATCCCGATCGGGTTCGAACGCAGCCGCAGCAGCCGTTCGAGCTCGGCGGACAGGTCGGCGAGCGACATCAGACGAGCCCTTCGAGCTGCAGCTGCTCCCTGGTGTAGCCGCCCTTCAGCAGCCGGCGCGCGCCCTCGGTGGCTTCGTGCGTGCAGAAGCCGTGCGCGAGCGCCTCGTGCGCATAGCGGTAGGCCTTGCCGCGCTCCATGTCCATCGCCTGGTAGAAGACCGTCTTGCCCAGCTCCTTGATGAAGACCGGATTGGTCAGCACCTTCGCGGCGATCTTCTCGGCAAGCGCCGTGGCAACCGGCTCGAGCTGCGCGTCGGGCACGACGCGGTTGACCATGTCGTAACGCTCGGCGTCGCGCGCGAGCAGCGGTTCGCCGGTGAGCAGGTACTGCAGCGCGCGGCGTGCGCCGATGTAGCGGGCGGCAACGACGCCCGGGCCGATGCTGATGCCGGCGAGATTCGTTCCCGGGAACTGGAACACCGTCGTCTCCGATGCGACGACGAGGTCGCAGGTGATCGCCAGCGGAAGGCCTTCCCCGGTGACCATGCCGCGCACCGCCGAGATCACCGGCGTGCCGAGTGTGGCGATCCGGTCGAACAGCGGCGTGACGAGATGGTTGAAGATCTCACGCACCTTCTGCACGTCGCGCGCGTCGGTTCCGAGCACGATGTCATTGAAGTCCTGGCCCGAGCAGAAATGCCTGCCGGCGCCCTTGAGCAGGATCGCGCCGACGTCGGCGTCCTGCGCGAGCGCGTCGAGAGCGGCGAGCAGATCGCGCTTGAGCTGCGTGTTCAGCGCATTGGCCTTCGTCGGCCGGTTCAGGGTCAGCACGCCGACGTGATTCTTCTTCTCGACGATCAGTACGGGTTCGCTCACGGGTGTTCTCCGCTTCGATGGGTGGAAAGAGGTCGGGCGTCGCCGCGCAACGCCCGGCGATAGAGCTTTCCGGTCGGCCCGGTGGGGAGCTCGGCGACGAAATGGAAGACCTTCGGAACCTTGAAGCCGGCCAGGCCGGCCTGGTCGCGGCAGAACGCGCCCAGCGCTTCCGCCGAAGGCGCGGCTCCGCGGGCGACGATCCAGGCTTCGATGCGTCGCCCGAAGCGTTCGTCGGGCACGCCGATCACCGCGCATTGCGCGACCGCCGGGTTGCCGAGCAGCGCGCGCTCGACCTCTTCGCCGGAGACCTTGATGCCGCCCGTATTGATGACGTTGTCGATGCGCCCGACGACCCAGAGGTCGCCCTCGGCGTCGACGCGCCCGAGGTCGCCGCTGCGCCACCAGCCGTCCCGGAAGCGCTGCGCAGTGAGCGCGTCGTCGTTCCAGTAGCCGGCGGCCATCGACGGGCCCGAGACGACGATCTCGCCCGTCTCGCCGACCGGCAGCTCGTCGTCGAAGCCGCCGGCCGGATCGACGATCCGCACGTCGACACCCGGAGCGGGCCGGCCGGTGGAGGCGGCCTTTCCGGGGCGCAGCAGGTCCTCGGTGAACGCGATCACGCCCGAGGCGGTGAGGCCCTCGGCCGACAGGTACAAGCTCGCGATCCGCGGGCAGATCCGCGCGTGCAGCGACGCGATGTCGGACGGCGCCGGCGGCTCGCCGGCGATCGTCACCATGCGCAGCGGCGACAGGTCGCGCTTCGCCACGTCTTCCTCGAAGACCATCCGCCACATCGTCGGCACGAGCGGCGCGAGCGTGACCCGCTCGCGCTCGACGGTGTCGAGGCACCCCTGCGGCGTGAACTGCGCGCCGAAGAAGACCTTCGACTTCGCCGCGACGAGCGGCAGCACGATGATCGGCCAGCCGGCGAAGGACGGCTGCATGTAGAGCAGGCCGCAATCGTGCCGGTTCAGTCCGCCCAATGCGTACTGCCCGCCCTTGGCCGCCTCGAGCAGCGAACGCTGCGTGTGTGCGACGCCTTTGGGCTTGCCGGTCGAACCCGACGACAGGATGATCGCGGCGACGTCGTCGCCGGCGGGAGCCGGGGGCGCCGGTGCACCCGTCGTTGCCGTTGCATCGCGCGCCGCGACGACGTCGTCCCAGCCGAATGCGGCATCGCCGCGGGCGCCGAGCACGATGCGCGCGATCGGCCGGCCCGATCGCGCCACGGCCTCGCGCGCGAGCTGGCTCGCCTCCTCGTCGTGGACGAGCACCCTCGCGTCGAGCCAGCGCAGTGACTCGCCGATGCGCTCCGGCGTCTCGCGTATGTGAAGGTTGCAGACGATGCGGCCGTTCAACATGCCCGCGAACCAGCTCACGGCATGGCGCGCGGAGCAGCGGCACAGCAGCGCGACGACCTCGCCGGCGCCGGCGCCGGCACGAGCGTAGAGATCGGCCATCGCCCGGGAGAGCCGCAGCGCCTCCGCGCCGTCGATGCGCTCGCGCTCATCGGCGAAGAACTCGTCGCGGCCGCGCCATTCGCACGAACGGACGTAGAGCTCGCGCAGGGTGTCGATCGATCGCCGGTGCTTCATGTCATCCATCGCAACACGTAGAGGCTGAGTGGAGGGAAGGCGATCAGCAGGCACATGCGGATGACGTCGGATGCCACGAACGGCATGACGCCGCGGTAGGTCTCGATCAGCGGAACGTCGCGCGCGAGGCTGTTGATCACGTAGACGTTCAGGCCGACCGGCGGGATCACCATCCCCATCTGGATGACGACGAGAATCAGGATCCCGAACCAGATCGCCTTGTGCTCGGGCGACAGGCCGAAGAAATCCATCCCCATGACCACGGGGAACAGGATCGGCAGCGTGAGGAGGATCATCGCCATCTCGTCCATCACGCAGCCGAGCACGACGTACAGCAGCAGGATCAGCGCGAGCACGAGCAGCGGGGGCATCCCGGATGCGGCCACCGCGCGAGCCAGCTCCGCCGGCGCCTGGGAGACGGCGAGCGCGACGCTCATCATGTCGGCGCCGAGGAAGATCATGAAGAGCATCGCGGTCGTGCCCGCCGTCGAGACGAACGCGAATCGCAGGCCCTGCAGCGTCAGCTCCCCGCGCCAGGCCGCCAGCGCGAAGGTCGACGCGGCGCCGACGGCGGCGCCCTCGGTAGGCGTGAACAGCCCGCCGTAGATGCCGCCGAACACGAGCAGGAAGATCGCGACGACGGACCACACCTCCTTCAGCGTCGCAAGCCGCTGCGGCAGCGGGAGCCGCTCGAGCGCAGGCGCCTGCTCGGGCCGCATCCGCGCGTAGATCGCGATCGCGACGAGATAGCCGCCGGCGGCAACGAGGCCGGGGATCATCGCCGCGGCGAAGATGCGCGCGATGTTCTGCTCGGTGAGGATCGCGTAGATGATCAGCGGCACCGAAGGCGGAATGGAGATGCCCAGCGTTCCGCCCGCCGCGAGGCTGCCGGTCGACAGCCGCGGCGAGTACGCGTAGCGGCGCATCTCCGGCAGCGCCACCTGCGTGACGGTCGCCGCGGTCGCGAACGAGGACCCGCAGATCGCACCGAACCCGGCGCAGGCGAGCACGGTCGCCATCGCGAGCCCGCCGCGCAGGTGTCCGACGAAGGCGCGCGCGGCCTGGAAGAGCGCGCGCGACAGCCCGCCCTGCGTCGCGAACTGGCCCATCAGCAGGAACATCGGGATGACCGACAGGTCGTAGTTCGAGAAGCGCGACCAGGTCATCTGCTTGAGCTGCCCGAGCAGCGCCGCGTCGCCGGTCATCGCCCAGTAGGCGATCGCGCCGGGGACGAACATCGCGGCGGCGATCGGGATGCGCAGCGCCATCATCAGCAGCATGCTGCCGAACAGGAGCGCGGCGACGGCGAGGCTATTCATGCGCGTGCCGCGCCGCAGCGCCGGTAAATGCCTGCACGAAGGCGACCAGCGACGCGAGCAGCAGACCGGGTACGAGCAGTGCGTAGCCGACCCACATCGGCCAGAAGCGCAGCAGCGTCATCGTGTCCCCGGTTTCCTTCAGGTCGAGCGCGCCGGCCACGCAGCGCGCCGCGAGCGCCGCGTAGATCACCGCGAGAAGCAGCGCACCGATGCGATCGAGCACGGAGCGCAACGCCTTGCCCGCGCGCAGCGTGAAGAAGTCGACGATGATGTTGCTGCCTCGCGCCTGACAGATCGGCAGGAAGAGCGACACCGCGACCGCGGCGCCGATCTGCACGATCTCGTAGTCGCCGGTGACGCCCTTGCCGATCGTCGAGCGGCCCGCGATGCTCGCGACGACGGCGACGACGACGACGCCGAGCAGGAAACCGCCGGCGATCGCGCACGCCTGCGCGACGCGGTCGAGCTGCGTCGACACCCGAGCCCCGGTCACTTCCCGCCCGTCCCGGCTGCGATCGCGTCGTCTACGGACGGGCTTTCGCCGCCGCCGCGTCGACGGCCGCACGCGCAGCCTGCAGCAGCTTCGCGCCGTCGTAGCCCTTGCCGTTCGCCTCCCTCGTCCACTCGTCGAACACGGGCTGCGACGCCTTCTTCCAGCGGTCGAGCTCCGTGGCGGGCAGCGAATGGAACCGGTTGCCGCGCTCCTCGGCGACCTTGCGGGCGCCGGCGGCGGTTTCGTCGAAGAGGCGTCCGGCGTGGCTCGACATCTCTTCGCCGCTGTTCGCGTCGATGATCTTCTTCAGGTCCGCCGGAAGTCTGTCGTAGCGCGCCCTGTTCATGACGATCGCCAGGTTCGACATGTGCATCGCCGGGTACGACGCCTCTCCGTCGGTGTGGTGCTTCGCGGCCTCGTGCACCCGCAGCGCGATCGCCGACTCCCAGGTCGCGAAGCCGGCGTCGATCACGCCCTTCGTCATCCCGTCGAGCATGCCGGGCAGCGGGATCGACACGGGCGTCGCGCCGAGCAGCTCGAAGAAGCGCGTCGTCGTCTTCAGCCCGGCACGGATCTTCAGTCCCTGCAGATCCTCGAGCTTCTGCACCGCCTTGTCGCGCGAATGGATCGCGAAGCGGTCGGAGCTGAACAGCATCAGCGGCTTGACGCTCGCCAGCTCCTTCGACGCGTGCTCCTGCGCGTAGTTCCACAGCGCGCGCGAATGCGCCTCGGCGCTGGTCCCCATGAACGGCAGCTCGAAGACGTCGAGCGCGGTGAAGCGGCCGGGGCTGTAGCCGAGCACGGCCCAGCCGACGTCGGCGATCCCGTCGCGCACCTGGTCGAACACCTGCGTCGCGTTGCCGCCCAGCTGCATCGCCGGATAGATCTGGCACTTCATCCGGCCCTTGGACTCCTGCTCGATGCGCTCGCACCAGGGCGTGATCAGCCTGGACGGAACCATGGCCTGCGGCGGGAGGAAGTGGGAGAACTTCAGCACGACTTCCTGCGCGAGCGCCGTCGCGGGCAGCGCCGCGGCGGCGGCCAATGCGACGGCAAGGGTCCTGATCGCCTTCATCGGTGTCTCCTCTGGCAAGGGGCCAAGTTATTTATCCGATCGGAAGTCTAGCTAAACGATCGTATAGTTGTCGAGCGCACCGTTGGCTGCCTGCCGAACGGGAAATTCGAAACGACTGCCCGGAGGCTCAGGCGCGGGCGCGCCGGCGCGCGAGCTGGTCAGGCGCCGCGCCGGCCTTGTCGTGCCGGGTGGGAAGAGCGGCGACGTCGGGCGCCAGTTCGATCGAGCGATCGCGCGACAGCATCCGCGCGAGCATCGCGCTCAGCGCGACGGCGACCTGCTCGCCGTCCCAGTCGTCGCCGTCGCGGAACCATTTCGCGACCGAGTTCATCGCGCCGCCGACGACGAGAGAGACGAGCTTCGGGTCGCAGCGCGTGATCGAGCCGTCCTCGATTCCCTCGACGACGATGCGTCGCAGATCGCGTTCGAGCCATCGCCGGCGATCGAGGATCTCCTTCGCCTGCGCGGGATCGAGCGCTCCGTCCTCGAGCAGGACGAAGGTGAAGGTGCGGGACGAGGTGATCGAGGCGACGTAGTAGTGGACGATGCGGCGGATCCGGTCCAGGCCGTCGCGCCCCTCCGCGGTGCCGCGGCGACGGGCCGCGTCGGCCGCCTCCAGCGAACGGATGTGCAACCGGTACAGCAGCTCGCTCTTGTCGCGCACGTAGTGGTAGAGCGCGGCCTTGGTGATGCCCAGCTCCGAGGCGAGATCGGCGAGCGAAGTGCCGTGGAAGCCGTGCATGTTGAACCAGCGCGCGGCGGTCTCGTAGAGCGCCTCCTCCTTGAGCCTGCGCTGGGTCTCGCGCGTGGGGACGGCGGAGCCCCAGGGCGAGGGTGCGGACGTCCTGCCGTTCTTGGCGCGGCGGGCGCTCCGGGGCGACCCGGCCGGCCGATCGGATGCGGGCATGCGGCTAGTGGAGACGTTGATCGAACGATCGGATGGTAACCCATCCGATCGTTGACTTGCCGAACACGGAACCGCATCCTCTGCTGTCCCGTGATTCGCCATGCTGTTCGTTGCGACGGCCATGCGTGACCTCTACGTCGCCGGGAGCACTATTGCATGATTGGCCGCCGTGCCTGGCGCTCCCCGTGTACCTGCCCGAACACTTCACCGAATCCCGGCTCGACGAGTTGCACGACATCATTCGGCAGCATCCGTTCGGCATGCTGGTGACCCGGCGCGACAGTGGACTCGACGCCGATCACCTGCCCTTCGAGCTCGACGCCGCGCGCGGTCCCTTCGGAACGCTGCTCGCGCACATCGCCCGCGACAATCCGCTGTCGACCGCCGTCTCGCAAAGTGCCGATGCGATGGTCGTGTTCCGCGGCCCTGACGGCTACATCTCTCCCAACTGGTACCCGAGCAAGCAGGAGACGCAGCGCCACGTGCCAACGTGGAACTACGAGGTCGTGCACGCGCACGGGCGCCTGCGCATCGTCGACGACGAGCGCTTCGTGCGCGGCGTCGTCGCCCGGTTGACGCGGCGGCACGAGGCCGCGGAGCCGCATCCGTGGAAGATGAGCGATGCGCCGGCGGACTACCTGGACGCGATGCTGCAGCGGATCGTCGGCATCGAGGTCGAGATCACCCGTCTGGAGGGCAAGCGCAAGCTCGGGCAGAACCGCGAGAGGCGCGACGTGGACGGCGCCATCGAGGCTCTGCGCGAGCGCGGTTCGATGGCGCTCGCGTCGGCGATGGAGCGGGCGCGAGGCGGTGCTACTTCGCGCCCAAAAACAGGAAACTGATCCCGGGCAAGGCAGACGCTGCCGCGCGCGTTTGGGGCGCTGCGAAAAACAGCGTTTCGGCGTGCGAAGCAGTTTGCGTAGTCAAAAATGCAGCCTCTTGCAGCGTAGGAACGCGCCGGACGCCGCACCGGGCGGAGCAGAGCGCACCGGGGCGGAGCAGAGCGCCGGGCGGAGCAGAGCACGCCGAGCGGAGCACAGAGCGCGCCGGGCGATTGCAGCGCCGCCGCCGTCGCCCCCCTACCCGAGCGATCCGATCACGTAATGCACGACGACGGCGATCGAAACGACGATGCCGATGCCGATCAGGACCGGACCGATCGGCCGCGCACGCGCGGCGAAGCCGACGGTCATGATCATCAGGCCCGACAGGATCATTGCGATGCCGGTCTCCGCGACGCCGAACATGAGTTACCTCCCAAAAACGCGTATCGCCGCCTTCGCCAGTTCGGAGCACCACAATACGGCGCTCGCCATCGCGACGCAGAACAGCCATTGTGCGGCGGACAGCGGCACCGTGCCGAACGCGGCATTCATCAGCGGCAACTGTACGCACGCAACCTGCAGCAGCACCGACAGCGCGATCGCTGCCCACAGCCAGCCGTTGACGAACAGATCGCGAAACGCGCTGGCCGAGGCCGAGCGCGCGTTCAGGCAGTTGAACATCTGCGCGAGCACGAGCGTCGTGAACGCCGCCGTGCGCGCGTTCGCCAGGTCGTGCTCGCCTACGATCCAGCCGCCGGGCAGATAAGCGTCGAGCGTGAGCAGCGTGACCGCGGCCATCACCGCGCCCACGCCCAGCACGCTCGCCCACATCCGGCCGTCGATCACCCGATCGCCGGGCCGCCGGGGCGGCTGCGCCATCGGATCGCCGACCGCCGGGTCCACGCCCATCGCGAGTGCCGGCCCCGAATCGGTGATCAGGTTGATCCACAGGATCTGCGTGGCGAGCAGCGGCAACGCGACCTCGCCCGTCGCGCCCGCCGCGAGTCCGATCGCATCGGCGAGCACCACGCCGAAGAACACGGTGAGCACCTCGCCCATGTTCGACGACAGCAGGTAGCGCAGCGCCTTGCGGATGTTCTGGAAGATCACGCGCCCTTCGCGCACCGCCGCGACGATCGTCGCGAAGTCGTCGTCGGCGAGGATCATGCGCGCGGCCTGGCGCGTCACTTCGGTGCCGGTGATGCCCATCGCGATGCCGATGTCGGCCGCCTTCAGCGCCGGCGCGTCGTTGACGCCGTCTCCGGTCATCGCCACCACGTGGCCGTCGGCCTGCAACGCGTCGACGATGCGCATCTTGTGCGCCGGAGCGACGCGCGCATAGACGTCGGTGTGCCGCACGGCTCGCGCGAAGGCGGCATCGTCCATCGCGTCGATCTGCGTGCCCGACAGCACCCGGCCGTCGGCGCCCGCGATGCCGAGATCCTGCGCGACGCGCAATGCCGTGTGCGGGTGATCGCCGGTGATCATCATCACCCGGATGCCGGCGCGACGCGCATCGGCGATCGCCGGCCCGACCTCGGCGCGCGGCGGATCGATGATGCCGACGGTACCCGCGAAGATCAGGTCGTGCTCGAGCGCTTCGCCGTCGCCGGCATCCTCGTGCGGCGCCAGCGGGCGGTACGCCACCGACAGCGTGCGCAGCGCGGCGTCCGACATCGCCTCGACGTCGCCGAGAATGCGCGCGCGCATCGCGTCGTCGAGCGCGACGACCTGCGCACCCACCCGCACGCGGTCGCACAGCCGGACCAGCACGTCGGGCGCGCCCTTGGTGACGAGGACGCGTTCGCCGCCGCGCTCGCGGTCGATCTCGACGCTCGACATCCGCTTGCGCTCGGAGGTGAAGGCGATCTCCGCGATACGCTCGAAGCGGCGCTCGCGCCGCTCGGTGAAGCCGGCCTTGCGCTCGGCGACGAGGAACGCCGCCTCGGTGGGATCGCCGTGCACGCGCCAGCTGCCGTCGTCGTCCCGCCGCAGCACCGCGTTCCCGGCCAGGCTGCCGCCGCACAGCACGACGACGTCCTCGGCGAGCTTTGCCTCGCGACGCGTCGCGTCGTCGTGCGGCTGCGCACTCTCCGGCTCGAGCCGGCCCTCCGGTGCATAGCCGACGCCGGTCACGCGCGTTGCGCCCGAGGCGGTCATCACGCGTTCGATCGTCATCTCCGAACGCGTCAGCGTTCCGGTCTTGTCGGAAGCGATCACCGAAGCCGAGCCCAGCGTCTCCACCGACGACAGCTTCTTCACGATCGCGTTGCGATCCGCCATGCGCCGCACGCCGAGCGCGAGCACCAGCGAAAGAATCGCCGGCAGTCCTTCGGGCACCGCCGCCACCGCGAGCGAAACGCCGAGCAGCAGCACGTCGACGAGATCGGCCACGCTGCGCGGATGGGAAAGCGCGAGGACGGTCGCGACGACGATCGCCGCGACGATCACGACCGCGACGCCGAGCACCCGTCCGATGCGCGCAATCTCGCGCTCGAGCGGCGTGGGCGGCTCGTCGGCCGCTTCGAGCAGGCCGGCGATCGCGCCGACTTCGGTGTGCATTCCGGTGGCTGCGACGAGCGCGCGCGCGCTGCCCTGGACCACCGCCGTGCCGGCGAACACCATGTCGTTACGGTCGGCCAGCGCGGCAGGCGCCGGGAGCGTCGCCGGATCCTTGTCGACCGCCTCGCTCTCGCCGGTGAGCGACGCTTCCTGCACGCGCAGCGACGCCGCTTCGAGGAGCCGGGCATCGGCGCCGACGGCGTCGCCCTCGGCCAGCACGAGCACGTCGCCGCGCACCAGCGACTCGCTGGGCACGCGCAGCAGGCGTCCCTCGCGCAGCACCGACGATGTCGCTTCGGTGAGCTTCGCCAGCGCCGCGACGGCATTTTGCGCGCGCTCTTCCTGCACGGCGCCGAGCAGCGCATTGGCGATCACGATCGCCGCGATCACGAGCGCGTCGACCGGCCAGCCGGCCGCGCCCTCGGCGAACCACGCGGCGAGCGAGATCGCGGCGGCGAGGAGCAGCAGGTAGATCAGCGGGTCGCGGAACTGCGCGAGTGCGCGTCGCCAGAACGGCACCGGCGGCCTGCCGCGCAAACGGTTCGGGCCGTCGCGCGAAAGGCGGCGCGCCGCCTCCGCGTCGTCGAGACCGCGCTCGGGATCCACGCCGAGCGCGCGCGCAAGCTCCGCCGCTTCGCGCAGCGAGGGATCGCCGGACGAAGCCTCAGGCGCCGCCGTTCTCCGCCTGCAGTGCGACGGCCCGACCGGAGACGACCTGCTCGACCATCTCGGCCACCAGCGAGCGCTTCAGGCCGTCGACGTCGGCCTTGGCGAGCGACGCCATGCCGATCACGCCGGTGAGGAAGCCGAGCGTCTTGCAGAACAGCACCTCGACCGCGTGCGGGTGCAGCCGGGAGCGCCCGCCTTCGGCCACGCAGCCATCGACGAGTTCGGAAAGCGTGGCCAGCACCCGCCACGGATCGGGGCGCGGCGCGGCGCCGTCGGTTTCCGCGACCCAGTCGCGTCCCGAATCGCGGATCGCGAACACGACCCAGTAGTGCCGCCGATTGTCGAGCCAGTACTGCAGCCAGGCGTCGAGATATGCCGCCAATCGCATCGGCGCGTCCGCGGCCTCGGGCAACGCCGCCGTCGCCTGGCTGTGCGCCCGCAGCAGCAGATCCGCCCAGATGTGGCGGATGAGGTGCGCCTTCGTCGGGAAATAGCGATACAGCGACATCGGCGGCACGCCGACCTGGCTGGCCAGCTTGCGCATCGACAGCGCCTCGTAGCCGCCGTCTTCGAACATCCGCAGCGAGGCGCGCACGGCCTGCTCGTGCAAATCCCGCTGCTCGGCACGCGTGCGGCGCGCGCGATAAGGGCGAACGTCGGGTGCGTTCATCGCGTCGGCTCTCTCGTCTTCAAACGGCGGAATTTTGACACCGTACGCACACGCTCGCACCATGCCTCGGATCAACCTTTGCGTCCGCGTACGCTATACCGTATCGTTTCGGCCGCTCCTGCCCGCGGTTCCGGGGCAAAGCGCTCCGGAAACGATGCCCGAATCGCTGCCCTTGCCTGCCGTCGACCGATTCGAACGCCTGCACGAAGTGACGGACGCCGTCGTGCGGCTCTTCGGCGCCGGAGACTGGACGCTCGAGCGCGGTCGCGCGCTCGACGCGGCGTTGCGCGCACTGTTGCTGGCATGGACCGCCGAGCGGCCCGCCGAGGAAGACTACGCCATTGCCGCGCTGCTGGCGACGCTCGAGAGCGGCGACCTCTTCGATCCGGCCGTGATCGCCGACCGGGGTCCGTTCGTCGAGCGGCTCCTCTCGCTGCGCGATCGGGCGCTGCTCGAGGCAGCGAATGCGCAGCCGGGCTGGAAGCCGAGCGCCTGGGAGGCGGCGCCGGAGGACGCTCCCGCACGACCGAGGGCGGACGGGCCCGTCCCCGAGGAGCGTTTCGCCGGTGTTCTCTCGCGCGCCTTCACCCGCCTGTACCAGGCCAGCCTGACGCTCGACGATCACGCCATCGTCAGCGTCACCGACCGGCGCGGGACGATCGTCGAAGTGAACGAAGCGTTCTGCAGGGTCAGCGGCTATGAACGGGGCGAGCTGCTCGGCGCGAAGCACTCGATCGTGAAGTCCGGCCGCCATCCGCCGGCGTTCTACCGCGAGCTGTGGAGCACGATCGCCGCCGGCCGGATCTGGACCGGCGAGATCTGCAACCGCCGCCGGGACGGCTCGTACTACTGGGTGCGCTCGACGATCATTCCGGTGCTCGATGCGGCGGGCAAGCCCGAGGAGTACGTCTCGGTGCGCACCGAGATCACTGCGGACAAGTGGGCGGAAGAGCGGCTCGCGCTGCTCGAGCACGCGGTCGTCGCCTGCGGCAGCGGGGTCGCCGTCGCCGACGCGCTTCGAGCCGAGCTGCCGATCGCATACGCGAGCCCGTCCTTCGAGCGGCTGTTCGCGCAGGGGGTCGGCAAGACGGGCGGGGAGCTGCGCGGCATGTCGCTGCGGGAGCTGCTCGGCAGCGGCCAACCGGCCGAGTCCTTCGACGCGCTGTGCGAGCTGCTCGATTCGCCGGACGGCGGTTCGATCCTGCTGCGCGGCATGCGCGACGACGGCGGGAAGTGGGCGTTCGAGCTGAGACTCTCGCCGGTGCTGAACTGCGGCGTCCGCACGCACGTAGTCGCCGTGGTCGGCGACCTGACCGAGCTCGAAGCGACGCGCGCCGAGCTGCACGATAGCAGCGAGCGGCTGCGCAGGGTGGAGGAGTGCGCGGGCTGCGGCACCTGGGACGGCGAACTCGCGACCCGCGAGCTGCGCTGGTCCGAAGCGACTGCCGCGATCTTCGGTCTGCCGGCGGCAGAAAGCGGAACGAGCTACGACCGCTTCCTCGCCGCCGTGCATCCGCACGATCGCCGGCGGGTCGTCGAAGCGTTCGACGGGTGCCTGAAGCGGGGCAAGCCCTACGACATCGAGCACCGATGCGTGCTTGCGGACGGCACCGTGCGCTGGGTGCGCGGGCGAGGCCGGGTGATGCGCGACCACCGCGGAAGGCCGATGCGCATGCTCGGCGTCGTGCAGGACATCACCGAATGCAGGCAGCTCGCCGCCGAGCTGCAGCACGAGCGCGAGCGCCTGGTGCGCACGCAGACACTCGCGCGCTTCGGCGACTGGCGGATCGACGACGCGAGCGGCGAGGCCTGGTGGTCGGCGACGCTGTACGACATCTACCACCGCGATCCGTCGTCGTTCCGGCCGCGCGCCGACACCTTCGCCGAAGCGGCGGACCCGCGCGACGCCGCCCTGATCGCCGCGGCGCTTCAGTCGGCGCGCGACGGCCGCGAGGCCGATTGCGTGCACCGCATCGCCCTGCCGGACGGCGGGCGCCGGTGGGTGCGGATTCGCGCGCAACCCGAACTCGACGAGTTCGGCGGCATCGTCGCCGTGCTCGGCACCGCACAGGACGTCACCGACGCGCTGCACAGCGAGGACTGCGCGCGGCTGCTGCGAAGAATCGTCGCCATGAGCGAGGACGCGATCGCGATCGCCGACCGATACGGCGAACTCCTCTACGCCAACGCCGCGTGGCGGCGCATGCTCGGCCACGACCCCGCGCATCGTCCGCGCGGCGAGCTGCTGGCCGCCTGCCAGGCGCCGGCGCGCGAGGCGCTCGAACGCGAGATCCAGCGCGGCGACCCGGGATTCCGGCATCGCGGCGATCTGCCGATGCGACGGCTCGACGGAACGGACTTCGTGGCGCGCGGTGAGATCGCCGTCGCGCACGATGCTCGCGGCGACGTGCAGTTCTTCGCGCACCGGTTCCGCGACGCCGGCCGGGCGCTCGCGTACGAACGCTCGCTCGCCGATGCGAATGCGCGGATCCGACAGGCGCGCGAAGCCGCCTGCCGTTTCGCCGGACAGACGAGCGAGGCGCTGCGCGGTCCGTCGCAGACCGTGCTCGCGTTCGCGCAGCTGCTCGCTACGCGCCCCGAGCTCTCGCCGGTCGCCCACCAGTATCTGCGACACATCGTCGACGCGGGCCGGCGCCTGCTGCGCGTGGCCGGCGACCGGCTCGATCTCGCGCGCGCCGAGGCGGGACGCCTTTCGCTGCGCATCGAGCTGCTTTGGCTCGACGAGGTGTTCGACGAACTGCTCGAACCGGGAATAGCCGACGCCGTCGCGGTGCGCGTGTCGATCTACGGGCGCGCGCGACTCGCCGCCCGCGGCGATCGAATGCGACTCGTGCAGGCGCTGCGCGCGTTGCTTGCGGATGCGCCGGCGGCGCATCTGTCGGCGATGCGGGTGGACGGTCCTCGTGCCGAGGACGGCGACACGATCGCCATCCGCGTCGTGCGCGATGCCGCCGACCCGCCGCACGAGGCGCGCACGCTGGCCAGGCTGCTGCTCGCCCGGATGGGCGCGACGATCGAGGAGGAGCGGACGCAGGCGAGCGGCGAAGCGCGCGATCGCGCCGACGCTCCTCGCGGCAGGATCTTCGTCCTTCGACTGCCGTCGGCGCCGCGCGAAGACGGCTCGGGATCCTCGTCGGACGAGGATGCGGCGCCGGCGCACGAAGCGTCCGCTGCCGATGCGGCCGCCACTGCACGCAGGGTCGCCAACCCCGTCGCTGTCGAAGCGCTCGCCGAAGGCCGTTCCGGGCCGCGGCGCACCGTGCTGCACGTCGACGACGACCTCGCCGGTCTGTCGCTGCTGCAGGAGGCGTTTCGCGACGATCCGCGGCTTCGTGTCCGGGTGTCGCCGTCGGCCCTCCTCGGCATCGAGCTTGCGCAGTCGCGGCGTCCCGACGCCGTGCTGCTCGACATCGATTCTCCCGCCGTCGACGCCTTCGCCGTGGTGCGCGAACTCAGGATCGATCCGCGCACGCGCGGCATTCCGGTGATTGCGATCACCGCCGACGTGTCGGAGGAGAACCGCCGGCGGATCGACGGCTGCGGCTTCTTCCGCTTCGTGGAGAAACCGCTGTCGCTGCCCGAGCTGCTGCGGACGATCGACGCGGCCTGCGCCGCTACGCGCCGCGCCCGCTGAGCGATTCGCGCAGCCGGCGCTCGAATTCGCCGATCGGCGCCGGCATGCCGTACAGGAAGCCCTGGAACCGGCGGCAGCCGTTCGCCTCGAGAAATGCGCGTTGCGCGAGGGTCTCCACCCCTTCGGCGATCACCTCGATCGACAGACTCGCCGCCATCCCGATGATCGTCTGGACGACGATGGCATCACTGCGATGCGTCGGCAGCTTGCGCACGAACGACTGGTCGATCTTCAACTGATCGATCGGCAGCCTCGCCAGATAGGTCAGCGACGAGTGGCCGGTGCCGAAATCGTCGATCGAGAATCCGACGCCGAGCTCACGGATCCGGCGCATCGTCGCCACCGTCTCGTCGATGTCGAGCGCGACCAGGCTCTCGGTGAGCTCCAGCTTCAGGCGGCCAGGCGCGACGCCCGCGGCGTGCATGGCGCTGCGCACCCGGTCGACGAAATCCACCTGGCGGAACTGCTTCGGGCTGACGTTGACCGACAACTGCAGCCCGGCGAAGCCGTCGCGTTCCGCCCACGAGGCGAGCTGCGCGCAGGCGCGCTGCAGCACCCAGTCGCCGATGCCGACGATCAGCTCGCTCTCCTCGGCCACGGGAATGAAGTCGGCGGGCGAGATCAGTCCGCGCTGCGGGTGCATCCAGCGCAGCAGGACCTCGGCGCCGATCGTCTCTCCGCGCTCGTCGATCTGCGGCTGGAAGTGCAGCTGCAGCTGGTTGCGCGGAAGCGCCACCCGCAGGTCGGCCTCGAGCGCAGCGCATTCGGTGACCGCCGCGTGCGTGCGCGCGTCGAAGAAGCCGAGGCGGTTGCGGCCCGAACGCTTGGCCTGGTACATCGCCACGTCGGCGCGCTCGAGCAGCTCGTCGACCGTGTGCTGCCCGCCGACGAACAGATGGATCCCGATGCTGGCCGTGCCGTAATGCTCGTGGCCGGCGAGCTGGTACGGCTGGTTCAGCGACGCGCGCAGCCCCGTCGCGATCCGCTCGACCTGCTCCTTCGCCTGCGCCTCGTCGGCGCCCAGGTCGCCGACGACGATCACGAACTCGTCTCCCCCCTGGCGCGCCACGGTGTCGCTCGCGCGCACGCCCGCCGTGAGCCGGCGGGCGACCTCGACGAGCAGCAGGTCTCCCATCTCGTGCCCGCGCGTGTCGTTGAGGATCTTGAAGCGGTCGAGG
>ERZ778017.1385-NODE-1385-length-24175-cov-6.017413_pt1 | contig 24175 bp, 13 predicted proteins | sample MGYA00375747_ERZ778017 | MGnify/ENA primary metagenome ERZ778017 (study PRJEB29350, sample SAMN05509838) | bioreactor metagenome | biome: bioreactor; material: wastewater | place: South Africa: University of Cape Town | collected 2014-03-17 ...
CATTTTGACGTACGAACATTATATCATACTCGGAATTCATTCCGTGATGCGCTGTTTGAGCAAGTATACCCGTCTAAGGCTTATTTACACTTGCAGACACCCGGAAAACCAGAGCTTGTGGTTGGATTACCAATTACAGTAGAAGCCTATACCTACTTCTTTAAAAAAGCGATACCTCGTGATATGATTGAATATTTACCAGCAGCTTACAGGTGTTCCATTGCTGCAACAATGTCAACAATATACTAGAACTCTATTTTGCTGAGGGTACCATCCAGGATTTTAGTGACATTTGATTGGATTTTGAAAAATATTGTAGGAAGAGTAATCATAGTTTTCATTGACCTTTGCAGCCAGCTTCCGCAAACCGGAGTGAATCTCCTCAATGATTTTGTACAAAATTGTCACATCGTGCATGCGAAAGATCCTACTTCAACGAATCAATTACCCCAATTTTTGCTTTCCGAACCTGGCGCCTCCTGAACAAAAAAGGGGGCTACGATGCAAAATGAACAATGCGGAGTAAGAAAAAGTTCATTTCCAGCGTAAGATTTAAGAAAAGAACAGTACAGTCCCCCCAGTACCAATAAATATTCACTATGTAATTACGTTGATGTCATCCAGGACAATTTTTGACCTCGACCCTGCTTACATAATATACCCGATTTGTTCATTCCGCATTAAAATACACGACGAAAAGAATATTCAATGAACTATGAACAATAAAAAGGCATATCGGACCAAGTGTAGTGGTGCCAGATGTTAAGTCCGTGAAAATCTTGTGGTTACGTCAACGAAAACTTTTTTTGAGTATCGTAACTATAGCAATAGTACCTCGGCTGTACTAATGCAAATACCCACTAAAAAAGCGAGCCACACGGTGTGAGGTTAGCAAGCTCTGTATAACCTAAGCACACTACCATCACGTAGGACAATACAACGCTAATTCCTCATTCGCTGGCGTACGGAAGAGGTAAAATTGTTCGCGCGCCCAAAAGCAGGGCCGGTTGTACTTGCAAGTGAGCTCCTGGATAACAGTACTAAATGCAATTCTAGACAAGTCACAGAGAATTTGACGCAAACAACTAGTATGCCGCTTTGATGTAAATACCTTTTATCGTTGCTAAACACGGTCTAAAACAGGCACTAAAATCCGTTTAGATCTACAATATGCACTATGCACTTGTAACAATGCATGATGTGAACTATAAAACTTGTAGCTATTGATTCGCACCAGTGTATAACACCAAGTAACTCAGGATATACAAGCATCCAATGATACACAAGAGACACAATGATACTTGAAACTGATATTGTATAGGTTGTCATGTTCACTTTCAATGTAAATCCCTAGCACTCCTTAATTTACATTGTTCTACTTGAACAGAATGGACTTCTCATTCTCCCCTGTTGTAGCGCGCTTATGCCAATGGTCAAAATCTGTACCAATTTAACTGCTTTAGGAGATGTAATAAAAAAATATGCTGATTTCAATGCACCTTGTGCTTAAAATGTCGTGGTACGATATTAGAAAAATTAGCTAATTTGGCTTCAAATAGTCGAATAGTTCACATTGAACAACCCATGAACATGGAGACGTATCCCACGAGCTTACCGCTTTCTCCCGTACCCAATAATCTGGCACTTGTGGCAGTTTCCGTGCCGACAAAATATGTCGACTCCTTCGCGATGTCAGATCCAAATATTTTTTCTTGCATCAATATTTTTCAAATTCCGGTTATCAACAATCGGTGATCGAAGGAATGTTCTTGTTATATATTTAGCCATGGGGAATCGAACGTCCTTTTAGCAGCAAGAATTGTCTGATCTCAATTCTTTTCAACATTTCTTGTTTTTCATTTGAAAAATCTTCTCTTGCTGGTTGGTACTAAATTTCATACACAACTCACAAAATCATGCCATCGCTTGCAACATCCCATGCCTCAACAAGAATTCACGATGCCCCTGCAAAGTACTCGCCCATTGCTTCCGCAATTTTGTCGTCAAGAACACGTCTTAACCACTCCAGGTTGAACAAGGCACACTATGAACCAAGAAGTGAAATTTCACACAGTCTGCCTGAAATTTCTGCAAAAATCGCCCAAACTTCCAATCCTGTTAAAAAACCACAATCAGCTGCCGTTTCCAATTCTGCTTATCTAGACAACTTTTCTTCTTCACAAACGGTTCATTTGGACAAGTCCTGTATTACGCCAAACTACCAGTTGTCAAGAATGAGTACTTCAGTCAGTGTCGATTCGAAAAATTTTGACCTTGAACAAAGGTACAGAATTAAGCTTTCGTTGACCCGGAAAGAGATAGAGTTATTGAGGTATACGTGGAATCAAATGATCACAGACCAGCCTGTTAGCCAGTTTGACACAAATGTAACCAATATACCTGGGGCATTCAAGCCAGTTACCCCATCTCGACCAGGACTGGTAGTTTCAGCATCGTCGATGTTTTGTCGTCAGTTATACGCTAATTTGCTAAGTATGGACCCAAATTTGGAAAAGCTTTTTCCCTCGATTAACCACCAGGCTGTGGCATTTGCCGGGGTGATTTCGTTAGCAATATCACAGCTTGAAAATTTACTGGGAATAGAGGAATATCTCAGTAACCTCGGAAAAAGGCACTCAAGAATTTTGGGTATTGAGCCGGCTCAATTTGAACTACTAGGGGAAGCGTTTGTTTTGACATTTCACGAAAGATTGGGAGCAAAATTCAATCCAGAACTTGAAATTTTGTGGATTAAATTATACATGTATTTGGCAAATACTCTCTTGCAATATGGAATCGATCCGGTTGCTAAAGTAACCGGCGGAACTCCTGACTACGACCAATATAGTGTCACTTCAAAACAATCAACAAATTCTAATCAGGATGTGGATATCGACAGTGTATCCATGGGAGGGTCGTCGTTGATGGAAGAACAATCCTCAACATCTACAAACGTGACATCGATCGATGCTGGGTCCTTTGTTCCTGAGAAGAAACGTACTAGTTATAAGGCAAAGATCAAGCGTAAGGGCTCAGATTGCGTTATCATGTAATGGAGTAATGGTAACCAATGCTATGATGTAATATGAACAAAACAACCAATGGGAGATAATAGAGAGTCTGACTAATGGGGTCAAGGATTTCGAGATTTAATGTGTAAGTGTATAATACTAGTCAATATAAAGGTGCATAGGTGATGTTTAGGTAGACACAAGTAAGGCATGATTTGAGTGCTTCCAAGATTGGGGTTGTGGCTAACAGCCAATACATTCACAAGAACAGAAACCTTTTATCATCGCATAGATGCTGTAAGTGAACACCTCGTATTGGCTGAAGATCTGAGAATTTTTCGATATATGGATGACTCAAACTTCCAGAAACTTTCCCGATACGACAACATCCTGCAACCTCTATCAAGGAAGGCTATTCTAAAAAAATAACCACTTAATGGTAGATAATGGAACCAATATACCGGTGAGGAGAAGAACCAAACCATTGCACTTGGCTGTTCTGACAGTCAATTTTACGGTCGGTTTTTCAGCCTTTAAAATGAATCCAACACTTGAAACTCTGATGTCCTATTTATGTCCGACTCCATAGTCCTATAGTATTGATATTAAATCATCAGTATTTTCACCATATACTATAGACATTCCATTGCTCTAAGCTCAGTAAGATCGACAACACTTAAATCATACACACATACACAAAACGATATCTAGTCACACTAAACATTTCATTGTTGGATTACATTTCTTTATCACCAGCTCCTTCGACTACATGCAATCGTGGAGAGGTGTTGCAGATGCAGCTAATTAGTTGCACCTGCATTCCGAACATTGGTACTAGTAGCAGCATCACAATGGTAACACAACCTAACAGTTGACATATCCCTACCCACAAAAGTTTTTTCTTTACCTCGACTAGCAGATATTTGGTTTCCACAAAGTACCAGCATCAACAACGAAGCATCGCGGTACGCGTATTAATCAATTTTGCAGGCGGGAAAAAACACCAATTTGAAACTCGTACTGTGTGCAGTATATTGTGTACGACCTATCTTTATCTGGTAAAATTGGTGAGAAAATGTTAGAGTAGACATTTTGACAACTGAAATCGGGATTGAGGACTGTAGTCACATAGTAGTTAATTGTCGTCACGGTATTTGTTCACATATTGCTATTGTACTGGTTTTCACCCCCGTCAATTTGCAATGTCTAGGAACTTGGAGGACGAGCTTCTTGATGATACGTTTTACTCGGCTCCCACAGCTAATGGCCGCAACAACCACCACCACATCACGAATTTGAGGAACTCGGTGGTGGTTCCGCATTCCACAAGTCTGACTTCCATCAACAAATCATTATCGACGTCCAACGAGACAACTTCTTCCATGAAAATTTCTCCGTCCATGAAGCAGTTGGAGTCTATTTTGCAACAAAAACACGGCAATCTTCCTTCTAATAATATGATTACCGAAGAGGATGAGCCCGAAGAAGACCAATCCAGTGTTGTCGGTGATCAGTACACAAATCCCCAACTTTCAAAACCTAGCATTTTCAGCACTGTGAATCCATCTGTGCAAACGTTTGAAACGGCAAAATCCCATGAATCAAGCGACTCTACACAAACTTATACTAATAGTAGTCCGAAAAACTCATCCAAACCGTCGGGTAGTTTGTCTGGTAGCGACGATGTATACACTAAAGCTTTTCCACAAACTATGGACCGGGATATTCCAAGCAACCATCAAACACAAGATATGGAGTCTATCAGTAATAGTTCTCCTGAAGCAGATGTGACATTATCTGAGGACCAATTTGATTCTCATCCCCGTTTGGCTCAACCTATCTCATTCAACAAACCAGGAAACATACTCAAAGTCCCTGTGGCTTCAGATTCAGACCAAACTCCAAAATTACCAACACCAGCGGGGTATTTCGATGAGTCTACTAGAGAGACATCTGAATCTCACATTGAAAGCAAGCAAGAACGAAATTCTTTCACTTCTGAAGCGAAATCTATAAAACCACGCCAAAGAAGAAAATCGTCAAAAAACTCTCGATCAGCAAAAAAGAAATCAACTTCGATGGTGGATGTAATTGACAATAATCCTAAAATAATTAAACAAGATAATGTATCAAAATGTTCAAAAGAAAAAACTTCCAGAAAATCGCCGGATCGGGATGCAAACCGAGACAATGAGGCTTCACGAGAAAAGAGAAAAAGATCACAACCGCGAGGTGTAACAGATGAGAGTGAATCTGAAGTGGCAACTTTGAGCAGAAAACATTCTTTAGAGTCGATTCGCTCAAGACGAGCCTATTCATTTGGCAGCAGAGATAGACTGAGAGATTCTTCCAGATCCAAAGATCCCCTGTCATCACACGTAAAGCCTATGGCTGGAAACGATGAAGATTCACCACCACCACTTCCCCAAATTGATTCTAGTATTTTAGCCAAAGCTGGACTACCACCTTCCCAGAAATCTTCAAAACATACTGATCAAACTACTGTATCATCAAAATCAGATGTGAAAAAGACCAGAAAATATTCAACATCTTCTATGAGTATTAGTACTCAAGAAAGTTTGAAACAAGACAAAAAGTCCAAAGTTCGGTCATTTACATTGGGCGATATTTCAAAATATAATGAAGCTTCATATGATAAATCAACCAAGAAGAAATTTTCATTCAGATCCTTATTCAAACTGAAATCAAAAATTACCGTGAGTGAAGATATTGAACCCACCATTCCACCAAAAGTACCAGGTAAATCATATTCTTCACCAAACATTTCACAATTCAACACGCAGCCTAGTTCTGCATCACAAATATCAGGAAGAAAAGACGTAAGCGATAGTTCAAGTGGTGTTTTTAAAAAGACGAAGTCAACTGACAACATAACGAACTTTTTTTCCAATTCATTGACTAAGGTTAAATCTAGAACAGGTTTAAACAAAAATAAGACTTCGATGGCTGTAGATGAATCAAAAATTGAGAAACAGGGCAAAGCAGAAGAACCGCTTCCCCCTGTACCGTCAAAGATTCTTCAAGAGGCAATTTCTAAAGCAGATCCTAAAACTAGTACACTAAATACTGGGAAAGATAATGCCATTATGAAAGACGAACCAAAAGGTGTCCAGCTATCACCATCGCAACTAACAGGTGACAGTTTTTTGGCACAACCTAAGCCCAAGAGTGAATCAATCAAGGTCAAGCCTGGAGTCATTGATGACGATGATGATGATGACGAATTCATTGAACCTGACTTATCAGACTTAGATTCCATTGCGGAATATGAATATGATTCTAAAAACTTGGAAGTGAATCCTCCTACAAAATTGTCAAATATGAGATATGATGAAGAAATTCAACTCAGTCCATATCAGCCAGATTTCGGATCACCTTTCACGGTGTCATATTCTGGGCCGTTATCTGAATCGCCCAAGAAACCAGGTATAACTGCGATTCGATTGAACCAAATCACTAGTGGTTCGGCAATGGACTCTGCATCGCCAGTTTCAAAGAAATCAAGCAGTAAGGGTGATGACAAAAATTCCTTAGCTGGAGAGGTGTTATTTCCAAAATCATTAAGTGCTCAAGAAGTTGAGAGTATTGTGTCGTTGGAGAGATCCAGATCGATGAGGTCGATCATTTCCAACAAACGGTCATCATATGCCAACTACCAAGGAAGCGATGAGAATATCATACAATATAATGGACCACCTCCATCATCACCTACGCCTACAGTACAAAGATCCGGAAGCATTTTAAAATCTTCATCATCACGCAGGAGCCTCAATCATGAGATACGGAATAAATCATTTACAAAAAGCATATCAAGCAAGTCAATTACAGCACCAACAAAACCAACTACAAAATCAATAACTTCAAAAGATGAATCGATAGACAACTCTATCAAGCAAAACTACAGTATGCTTAAAACCATCGAGAATGACTCCGACGACTCAAGTTTCCGGGATTTGATTGAGTTTTCTGACTTTATCGACGTGGATGACTTGAGCCTTTTGAAATCTCCTAGTCAAACCCCAGAATCTCCTACACGGAATCCACCGACATACGAGCCGTCACCCACACAATCCCCGATCACTGCCGATGATGTTGATGAACCCTTAGATAATGTGCACGCTACATTATCACCTGCATTTACTCTAAATTTAGAAACCATTGATCCAGCAAAGGTACCATCACCTCAGTTTGCCCAAGGGACATTTGACAAGACTCCAACCTCCCCACGGAGCCCGGCAACACCAGCCACCACGGAAATTGATACCCCAGTATCGGTCCCCACGGTGCGGATGCGGGAACCTGGAAATAATGTATTGGCCAATAGACCGATCTCGATGTCGTTTAGGGGCTTGAAAAATGGGGGTATTAACACTTCTCGTGCCCAGCATAATTTGCGTAGTAGCGAATCCCACCAATCGTTCAACATTTCTTTAGACGACGATACCGATTACTCTGACACTGGTGTTGGAGGTGGGTTTGGTTCATCTGGTGAAGAGGACGACGATTTGCATTTACGAGCTGACTACGAGGTATCTTCTGATAGTGGATATCCTGATAAAAAGCTTACTACAAAAGAATCACACGAGAAAATGATAAATTCATTAACCAGACCACCAAACAGAACGTTTGTTCACGACAAAATCCCGTCGATTTCGTCTCACAACTCGTCTCCTAGATCGTTCAGTTCGATGATCTCCAGGAAATGGAAAAAGTCTCCCCAGCCAGCAAATTTGCCCGCCCCTACCGCGACAAATTCTGTGCGATTCTCGTCGCGAATCATTTTATACGACACGTATGATGGAGATGAGTACGATAGACACCCCGATACTGCTACGTGTAACCAGTTGACTCCGTTGTTGGCACAACAGATCAAAGCCGAGCTTAATACGTTCAAAAGTGAAATGGAAATCCACACCGATTCCCAGTGTTACACTCACTTTTTTTAATTGCATATAACATAATCAACGAACACTGTAAAATGATGATGATTTATCTATAGTCAAGTTATCCTGTAATCATCGGTTCAGAGTAGAATTGCCGGTCGCATTGCAAGAGTCTTACACGACAGAACGGCAATGAGTTACATGTAGTTCCGAACAAATATTGTATTTGTGTATAACAGTACAAATAAAAATCATATCTCCATCGACTTAAACCAGAGTTATTGGAGACTTACCATATTGTCGAGCCTATTTGGATTGTTCAGCGTACTTGGCATGTGCTGATCTGAAGATTCTATCCAAAACCTCGTAGTCCTTCTTATCAACTGTAGCAACTACGTTGTCTGGGTTTTCCATAACTACAACCACGTACTGGTTGTTTCTGAAATCCAAACAAGTGGTAGAAGCCCATGGAGCAACATCGTAATCATTCAAGGTAATAGTAGGAGGGTTTCCGTCGACAAATGCTGGGTATTGAGACATAGTGGTGAAAGAAGCAATTATGTTCTAGTTGAATTCATCGCATCGCGATGAGTTGAAAAATCCAGTGCGATTTCCACAATTTCGTTTTATTCTGATTAAACGCCACCATGTCGTCGCAGCTGGTTTTGCCTGGTCAGTACATCACTCCCGCCTACAAAGTTAACAGTGGTATTATCGAAAAGTATATTTCCGGAAAGGGAACATGTTTATCGTACATTCAAATAAATAATCAATCTGTGCCCGTTATTCTGGCTACCATATTGGGACGAGTATTAATAAAAGAAGTAGAGACATCTCCGAAATTGGACGACGCAAACGAAGACAATTCAGCTTCTGCTGGTACAGAATCAGACAAGGCTGCACCCACCACAAAGAATTTCATGGTTTTTGTCGTTTCACCTACAAACTCTTATATCAATTTCGAAAAAGAATTACACCAAGTGAACCACCCTAATAATACTAGTACAAACTTACCAAAAGAGAACGATATAGTTTTAGTAAGAATAACAAAAATCACTGCTAGACAAGCATACTGTGAAATATTATCTGTTGAAGGATTCGGTAATGTTTTGAGCGATGCCGGTCTCGGGGCCAATGGCGACTCAGCACATGTGTCTGTGCCCTCAGGTGGTGGATCACAAAGTCTTACAAACCACCAATCTATTGCATCCTCTCAATCCACTTCAATTAATGCCATTGCTAAGGATTTGGGAGAATCATTCAAGGGAATTATAAGATCACAAGATGTAAGATCTACAGACAGAGATAAAGTAAAAATCATCGAGAGCTTCAAACCAGGTGATATCGTAAGAGCGATAATCATCTCGTTGGGTGATGGTTCGAATTACTATTTGTCTACCGCCAAGAATGAGCTTGGGGTTGTGTTTGCTAAGAGTCAAGGTGGAAGTGGTGACTTTATGTTCCCTGTGGACTGGCAGCATATGATTGATAGAACTACAGGCATACTAGAACAGAGAAAATGTGCGAAACCATTTTCAGAGTAAGCTATGAGTTCAATTCTTTCACTGGCTGCGTCAACAGGTGCTCTAATAAGATTACTGTTAAATTAATAGATGCTATACAATATTCTATATGAGGGTATGCTTGTATGAACAGGGGGGATTATGTTGTTTGTATCATCAGCTAGTGTACAGTTAGATTTCTTCCACAATAAACTTTAATTCGTCATGTGTTCCACGTAAATCAACCTCTGATAACCCAACTTTTTCACCAAACTTTTCAAATCTCGCATAGTACTCTTGACGCTTGTTTTCTGCAATCTTGATCATCTCTTTCCAGTAAAGATCGTGTTTGTATTCAAAGTTCACTTCTCCCCCAAAGTCTTTATCTAGTTGTTCTGTTGGCACGTAGTTAGGGAATGGGTTGTCAAAAACCAATTTTTCTCTTGTAAGTGGGTCTATGAACGGATGAATTATCTTGAGGAACGTCCATCCTAACCATGGGATGTTGGTCAACAATGCCTTACCCAATCTTTCCGGATAATGAGTTTGTAAAATATGCAAAACTTGTCTACCAGTAGACACTGGTGGGATTTTCCCGTTCTCAGTACCGATTGGATGTGCTTTAAAGTCAATTAATAACGCTAATGAATCTTGACCCGATGGCATATAGTCAATAACACGTTCCAACATGTACACCAAATGCTGGACTTGTCTTTGTGATGTTTTGGTATTTTGACGTCCTGGTTTTAAGTAAAGACATGGTCTACAGTCGTTGTCAAACCCAAGAATAACTTCTTTACCGGTTTCGTTTTCTACAGAGCACAAGTCACCGTTGACTTCGTTATCGGCATCGAACGCACCTGCAATACCAAATTCTCTTCTCCACGCGATGGTCAACTCAATACGCGAAATCGCATCGTTTACAACCCATTTAGTTGCCCTCAAATACCGCAAGAAACATTCTCTTGTCAACCACGATTTTTCAATTTTCGTTAATGGCTGGAAAAGGGTGGAATCTCCAGATTTGTGGTTTTGTTCCGAAATAGCAACTTTCAAGTCTGGTGACTGGAAATGACGTAAAACCGTCTTATACTTGGAAAGTTGTTCGGCTGATAACTTCGCTTCTACTGGAGTTTTGGATTTGTCACCGGGGTTTACAAATGGCACATATACTGGTTCCCCCACGTTCTGTTTTTCGGAAATGCTCGAGGCACTAGAAGAAGGTGATTTCCCTCTAAGCTTGGAAAACATTGCTGGTGTAGAAAAATGTTAAAAAAAACGTTATCGTCAAGATACACTGTATAAATAAAATCCGAAATAAAATAAAATCCGGTATTGCGAACGGGTTCGGATATCACGACACAACTATAAAATCGCGATTATATAAAATCTGGTGAACTTGAATCGTTGCGGTTCGCAGGTGATTTTTGGAATACCGTCCGCTATCCATTCCGTGTAGTTACGTGTTGGTTTATGGATTGCGTGCTTTTGTAGGTTGTTCTGAGTTGGTTCTGGTTTGCTCATCACCGGCGTTCGCAGTGATGACAAATCGTCTTGTCTGCGAGATCCACATGAAAGGCTAACTGGGCATATATCTCTGTTGGTGAACCAGACACCTTCATGGAATGTGGTTGTATTTTGGTACGTAAAATCTTACTTATGTTTGGGTTGTGTCACAGGTGGTACACGAGACCTTTGATACTCTAAAAATATTTTCACTCATTGTATTAATGTTGAAACTGCGTTTGGTGGTAATATATTCGTGTTTTAATTCTGCAAAATAGTGTTCGTCTGATGCTATCTGTTCTTTGTGCCAGATCTGCGTGTAATCGTTGGATTAGTGATGGTTGGTGGAGTGTAGTTTCTAAATGTGGCTTCTTTGCTTAGTGGTTGCATGTATAGAACACGCACAGACGCATGCGTCTAACTTGCTCCATCGTGTGGAAAATGACCAAAATTTGTTGGTAGCACCGGTACAAGGCACTCAGTCCTCCTCTCGCTTGCTTCTGGTCGGCGAAATGTTACCGTGGACAAACGCCGAGGTCTGGCTTTCTTTGCTTGGGTGTTGGCTTACTAAATGAATGAGGTAAAGCCGTCGGGCTTTTCACCACTCCGTTCGATTGTGCTCCAAGAATGTAGACTTGATATTATTCTTCTGCAAATGACGTAAATCCCCCTCTACTTCGCAACCTCTCAGGTTCAGTCCCACAGTTGTTTCATGGTTGCAAACTTGCATTGCATCCCACGCAGGTGTGGTGCGTGATTCATCATGTGAGCCAAAAGCCATTTTATATCACGTGAGTTAATCTGTCAATATGCCGTCGTCGATTTCGATCACATGAATCATCACGTGTATTTGGCCATTTAACTGTCTGCACTCTTAGTCATCTTTTACCCGGCTCGTTTCTATCAAGCAGATCTTAGCACGAGGCAAAGACAACATCAACGCACAAAAGATGGACAACAGGCCGAAAGACCGAGTGCGGCGACTCACAGATATTGCCAGAAACAAAATTATTCAGCACGTCGGCGCCATCAGCGATGTTGGAATTACACCATTTCACCTTCTACAGCCTATACTAGTGAGAATGAATGCAAAGCAACTTGGGTCTATCGAAGCATTATCGCCCCAACTCATACCACATACAGATCCAATATGGAAACAATTGGTGGCAAAGGACTTTCCCAGCAGGCTGGATAGCTTACCTTTAGATTTGGCCTCGAAGCCCATGCCCTATAAAGCCCTATACACCAGCTATAGTATTGATCGAGACAACTTCAAACGGGACAGTGTAGAGAGGTTACGAAGTATGAATGCACGTATCAAGTCGGAAAAGTCCGTTAATAAAGTCGTGGTTGTTTCCGGGTTGTTAAAGGAGCCTGTCATTAGACGTCGAAAACCTACAAATCAAAGACTCAATTACTATCCAGGAAAACCCAATTCTATTCTATCCAAAGCAAAAAGAGACCTCCAGCTACGTCCTGCTCTATTTGGACATTGTCCGCAAAAATATGATCCCTATGCTGTGTTCAATAATCAATCGTTTTCTAATCAAAACAGTGAGAGAACCAATTCACCTAAAATAAATTCTCGAAACAAACCAATACACCATGGTGTTCTCAATAATCGCACTCCAGGACTGGGAAGCACCAACAATAATGAAACAAGATCTACAGCCAGGAAAAGTGTGAACGAGCACTCTGTGAGCAGTAGAAAAACAGAAAATGGATCTGACATGAAACAGGGACCACATTCAAATCAAGTATCACCTTCTAATAGCCAAAAAATGTCTCTCCACGAGAAAATTGCATTATTCAAAAGCAATCAGACCAAAACTAATCAAGCTTCACCAACCAAATCCACAGATTGCACACCAAAACCTCACTCGGCATCAGCTACTGCTCCACGTCCAAGTCGTTCCAGACCACCGTCAATCTTCATGCCTCAAAAACGACCAAAGTTACACGGTCCACAAGTGAGGAAAAAACCACCTCCACCTCCTGTGGCTGAAGACAAACCAATTACACGGATGAGAGTCACAAAGTCTTCAATTTTCAAATAGTTGTGTAGATGTTTTTACTGGATAAGAGCATTCCACGGCTGTATTTATTTCATCAGGTTAATTTCATAGACAACACGAGCCATGATATGGTAAATGTATTCATGCAATTCTATAGGATCTGTAGCTACTTAGTTCTAATCTTCTTCAAAAGTCTTCCAGATGAAGTGTCGTCCAACCGTTTTTTGTAGGCCGAACTATCCAGTTTCTTCTTGTTCTCTTTGGAATTATTTATCAAGACGTTGTTATCTTTGTTGTCGTTGTCAATTTGAATAGTTTGTTTATAAGACTTAACTCTCAATCTTCCCGAAATAAGCACTTTCTCGGGATTTAGAGTGACACATGCTTTTGATCTACTGGAGTCTAGATCTAGTGTCTTCAACAAGTTGATAATGTCCGATGAGTTTCGTACGTGCAAAGGTTGTGATGCTCCAGATGACACGATTAGACCCTTCGATCTGGAGGCTCGGATTAATTGTAATGCATTGTTGAAAAAGTTTTTCCGTATTAATTGGCCCGTTGACGATAACCGTAAGTTGTCGTTGCTCATCGTGTAGGCTGCTGACCCACCAATCATTGGAGAATAGCAGATCTCAAACTTTATACCCTTTTCTATGGCACTACCTACGGTCTTGTGCTTTATGAAAAATGGCAATTTGGACCCCATTGAGAACGAAATCAAGTCAATATCCAAATTGGTAGTACAAAGAATGAGTGCACGTTCGCTTACTGGCTGAACTGCCAAAATGTCAAAGCTGTTTTGCAATTTGCTTAGACCCTGGCATTGGGAAGGGTCGTTAATGACGATTGTGACTCTGGTGAAAAGCTTTAGATTTGGAAATTTAGTGGCATCTATGACCTCTTTGGTGTCGATAGGGTTTACTGGGACCTGGCCGTTTGTGGGTATTTTGATGGATTCGTCGATAGTGAAATTTATCGCAATATGAGTATAGCCAAACGAGTGTAGAGTCGCGATCGTGTTGCGCAAACTAGTTAACTGTTCCTCGGTAGGCTTGGATGTGTAATTATTTGTTGGCCACGGTACGTTTAGATCATATAGCATGGTCGTATAGCTTCAAGGAAATGTAGTAAGCAGGGTAGATTAGCAAAAATGGTGAAAAATTACCAACAGTGAAATTAAAAATGGTGCTACCGACAAGAAGGACAGATGTATCGTTCTAAACAAGGCAGACTTGAATGGCAATATTACTAATACGACGGCAACTAAAAGGAATACTCACAACCGTACTTTTCCTTAGTGTAATGCTCATCGCGGAATTTCTAAGTCGTTCGGGGTGGAAGCACACCTTAGAACGAGCGCCTACCTATTGCCACCGCCACTGCCAAACAAGATTATATTTAACGAGCCAAAATCGGTAACACAGGAATTTACATTAGTTTACTACCACAACATACTTCGTACATCATGACCGAGTTGAGCCAGACAAACTGGTTCATCGATAAGACCAAAAAACCCGAAGACGACCAGGGAATAATAGATATTGGTCGCAACTGCTACAAATGTAACGAGCTTGACTTCTTACCGTTCACTTGCGAGTTCTGCAAACACACCTACTGTTCGAAACACAGGACGTTGGAGCAACACGATTGTCCTGGTAAGGCCAATTTTGCTAACCAGCACAGCCGAAGTGTGCTGTCAACCAGCAATTTGCCCAAGTCGAGCTCGTTGTTCCCGGATAGATACGCCGACCGAAGGAAGGTGGATCACCAATTGAGCTCGTCTACACCAAAACCTACTAATATTCTAGAGACCCAGTTTAGAGTGGGAGATGCTGCTGGCAAAGTACGAAATGCGTTTACAAAGTTCAATAAGTTTTTGAGTGTTCAGAAAAGCAACCCCAAGTCGAAATCATTTGTAGGGTTTGCCAAACGTGCAAATACTGCGAAACCAAATAAGGGTGTTGAGGTGGCATTATTGCGAAAACAAGCTAAGGGGGACGGAAAAATTCCTGCAAACGATCGTATTTACATTTGGACATTGTATATTAATGCGAAGTGCGACGAGGACCTCACGAAAATCAACGTTGACAAGGATCGAAAGGCGATCTTTGTCTCGAAAAACTGGCCCGTTGGAAGAGCCCTTGACTCCATCGCGGATCAATTGGCGGTGGGCAACTTCAATAACAAGACCAATGATTCGCAGGAACGATTAAACATCTTCAAGGTCGTCAACGAGAATCCCGTCGTGGTAGGTACTAGTGAGAGGTGTGTTAAAGCTTTTGCAAATGGAGATACTATTTATTTAGTAAAGGGCAGTCTTGAATAATTCTGCATGATTATGAACTAAAGTGGTGATTAATAGATTGCATCAGGGTTTTCCATGGAATAGTCGATCCAGTTACCCATACAGTTTTGATCTTGTAAATTGGAAATCCCACAAAATTCCCCTATTTTACAATCAGCCGTGGTATCGGTGTTAGGACAGTGGAAGTAAGGGGCATGGGTGTAGCCGATATCCCTGAACCAATGCACTTTCGACTTATCAGCAAACAATCCTACACCAATAGAGTGCACGGGGGCATCCCCCCATCTTTCGTAGTAGAATTTGCCGGTGGAGTCCAAATACTTGAACCAGTTGTTATAGGCATCGCTTCTCCAGAAATCCATGTCAGCAATTTCGAAGTTAGACCAGAAGTGACAGCAAGAGTAACCCCCGGCCACTCTGGCTTTTTCTGTATGTTGCAAATTGTCAAGAAGCCACTGGAAAGCTCCGTTGGGGTTGACGTACTTATAGTTGTCACCGGTGTTCAAGTATGCCAAAGTTTCAGTCCACAATGTAGGAACAGTGACTTCGATATCGTATAGATTCATGGTAAACCCATATACTTTACCAGTTCCCTCCATATACTTGAATACATCATATTTAACTTCAGTAAGGAATTTGACATCGGGCTCAATCCGCCAGTAGTACTTGTACTTTTGTAATTCAGGAACATTGTAGAAGTTTCCTGAGTAGAAACGACACATATTTCTGTAGTTGACTTTGGTAGCGTAGGGGATTCCCAATTTGCTCAACCGATTATGGCCGGCAAGTTCTAAACTTTTGTCAATCGAGTCAGGTCTGTTCCATAAATGGGGTGGTATGACGACATAGTTAGTTGGTGCGTCAGTCAACTTGGCGATTTCGGCCTTAAACTCGTCAGTAAATGGTTCGTCGTTCATGAATGTGTAAGGATATCTAAATTTAGAATTGAATTGCTTTTCAAATAACTTGATGGTACTTGAGATCCCTTCAAGCTCCTTGTTTCGAACCAAAGAAACGATGGTGGCATTTGCATGTTTGTACTTGGAGACGTCTTCTGGTGGTCTGATGGAGTCAATATCGAAGTCTTTCGGAACATCGATTTTTGCTTTAGCGAGGTCTTCGTATGTCTTGGTATTTTGCTCTATGATTTCCGCACGAGCTCCAGACTTGTTCTTGGGATTAATAAACTTGAAACGAACGTTTTGCGGACGGATTTCGTATCCTAAAATATCAAGCTTTGATACCTTGTCGTATACGGGAGCAATCGTATTTTGGATGTTAAAGTCATGCTTAGTTGCCGCATAAATATACGATAAGGATAACACCGTCACAAACCCAACGACAAGTATCCACAACTTTCGGACTTGTCTGAGACCAACTGCTGCTACCATGATGGTCAAAAAACAAAACTAGTGAGGTCAAATCAACACGAAAATTTTGACATTGATGGGATCTCTCGGGCAATATATTGTGTCCCAATTAGATGTGCAGTACACCTCGCATATGTGGTCCTGAGTATAAGCGAAAATATGCTCTGAGTGCAGAAAATTTGAAATGATTGCATTAAAGTACTCTTTATTATTTGTGGCTCTTCCAATGAGCCACAGAAATCACCTCGTATTTTACTGGGCATCACACGGCTCGCAAAAGGCCAGACGCGTGTCGCTCAAATTTTAACCAAACTTTTCCGCGATGCAAGTTTATTTTGAGGTTATGTTATCGAGTAGGTATTCCTATCAAAGCCTACGCATTTCGATTAAGCCCACCATGCGTGTTCTATTGTTATTCGAGTTATATGCCGAAGTTACTAAACCACGTGTGTGATAACAGAGATAAACAAATATACTCGAATTCCAATATCGCTAACACTACGCGTACCTACCATATGTAAAATGTGTTTCATCGATGTGCTTCCTGTGCGCTTTCTGATTCACTCTGACGTTATCACATAATATTGTGTCTACCATCTAAAAATATCCTGCTTGTTTATATCCCTGATTGTGTATAGAAATTTTGACTATTTATAGTTATCAACCAAACACCTCTTAGTAGTACTTAGCTGGATCGTCTAATTCGTTGTCAATCCAGTTTCCCATGCAGTTTTGGTCCTGTAAATTCTCGTATTTACAGAAACTTCCAACTTTGCACGATTTTGTGTTCGGTGCATTAGGACAATGCTGATAAGGATCGTGGAAATATCCAATGTCCCTGAACCAGTGGATTTTAGACTTGTCTGCAAATAACGATAATCCGAGAGAGTGCACTGGTGCATCTCCCCACCGCTCGTAGTAAAATTTACCGGTAGAGTCCAAATATTTCACCCAATTGTCATACGCTTCGCTTCTCCAAAAGTCCAAATCAGCAATCTCAAAGTTGGACCAAAAATGACATGTCGAGTACCCTCCTGCACGCTTATTTTTATGAGGATTCTGTAAATCTTCCACTAACCACTGGAATGATCCGCTAGGATTAACGTATTTATAGTTGTCGCCGGTGTTCAAGTACTTGAGAGTTTCTGGCCACAAAGTTGCGATACTTTGTTCTATGTCGTATAATCCCATAGTAAACCCGTAAACCTTACCTGTTCCTTGCAAGTATTTGAAGACATCATAGTTGATCTCACTGTAAAACTGAATGTTTGGTTCAAGACGCCAGTAGTACTTGTAATTAAGCAATTCAGGAACCTTGTAAAAGCTTCTCGAGTAGAATCTACACATGTTGTGGTACGAGGCCTTTTGCGCATACGCAACGTCTTCAGAAGCTAACTTCTTCTGTCCCTTCTTTTCGCGATCCAAGTCAATAGTGCCTGGTTTGTCCCACATTTCTGGTGGGACCTGAGCAAAGTGGATTTCTGCATTGGTCAATGCCCGCATTTTTTCCATAAACCTATTGGTGAATGGCTGGTCGTTGATGAACATGTATGGATAATTGAACTTACTGTTAAAAGACTTTTCCAATTGCTTAATTGACTTCAGAATAGTCAGGGCCTCTTGGTTTCTCACAAGACACAAGATGGTAGCATTTGCACGGTCGTAGTTAGCGGGATCTTCGGGAGGTCTAATTGACTCGATATCGAAATCCTTGGGCTCATGGATCGCTTGTTTCGTGAGTTCTTCGTACGTGTGTCTGTTTTGTTTGACAATGGTATCTCTATCTCCCGATCTTTGCTTTTTGTTAAGGAACTTGAACGCAACATTTCCTTTAGCTATTCTGAACCCCAACTTGTTGAGCTCTTCATCGTTCGTGTTGGATGACGACTCCGATGCCGGATCAGCACTATCTGCTCCTCCATTCACGTCAAAACTGTTGGTAAACTGGTCAAAACTTTCTTGTAATTTTACCAATGAAAAATTGTCCTTCGTTATCTGCTCGGTGTATAAGAGTACCCCAAAGATCAATATCATGTTGATCGGCACCAACAAGAGCAAAAGTTTCTTATTTCGTCTTAAAGAAAGAGTCGGAATCATGGTTGCACTAGTGAAATAAGACTATAACCGGGGAACAAATTCTCAGAAATTATCTAGCACCCTCAACAAATCACTAGCTGTATGTCTATGCTTGCAAATGGTGTAGAATACAATATAGAAACTGTGCTTGTTATGAAAAATGGCAGTGCTTAATCGTCAGAGAAAAGACTCGCTTTATTTAAATTTTCAGGTACAACATTACTATACACTCTTAAATCTGGTGATAATTTCCACCTGACTTTCTTCTTCCACCAAGACAGTCAGAACGCGATGTTGACCGTATTAAGACGGTCGCGTGCATTCACGGGACACAGAGCTTTCCACAGGTCAAATTTCAACAGATTTGCTCAAGATGTTAGAACGAAGTTACCACCCAAATCACTGACTTTGCAAAAGTTTGAATTTCCACTAGCTACATGTTCCATTAGCCACATTTACAGCAAGTTACCGGACTTTTTGAACGATACGCTGAAAAAGGTAACGTTGAATGGCCATTTGAATCGAAAACCCAGAGTGAGGGCTTCCAATAGTTTTGCTGAGTTCCGGGACCAAAATGGTGATTTGATCCAGTTATATTTTGCACCAAATGTTACGGATCCCAAGTTTTTTGACATATTGAAAACAAGCACCACCGAAGAATCGGTTAGTGTCACTGGTCATATTCAGTTGAAGCAAATGAAACCGGGTGACACCACCCAACTTTGTGAGTTGGTGGTGGAGAACTATCAGGTTTTAAACAGTTCCAATTTAGATGCGGCAAGATTGGACAAATTAAAGCACTCAGCACCTCAAGATTTACCTCCACAATTCAGGTACTTGCAATTACGGACGTCGTTCTATCAGAATGCATTGAGAGTTCGTAGTAAAGTGGCTAATTTGGTCAGAAATACCTTCATCAACAATCATGATTTTGTAGAGATAGAAACACCACTCTTGTTCAAATCCACTCCTGAGGGTGCCAGGGAGTTTTTAGTACCTACTCGGACTCCCGACAGGTTCTATGCGTTGCCTCAGTCGCCACAGCAGTACAAACAAATTCTCATGAGTTCGGGGTTTACACGGTATTTCCAGATTGCTCGTTGCTTCAGAGATGAAGACTTACGTTCTGATAGACAGCCGGAGTTTACTCAAGTCGATTTGGAAATGAGTTATATTAACAATACTGATCAAGTAGGAATAGTGGTGGAAGATTTGATCCACAATATCTGGAACAAAGTGGGTAAAAGGCCAACCTACACCGTAAATGAACACGGATATTTGCAAAAGATTGATTTTAATTCAGAAACCAAAAACGATCGTCTTCATTTCAATAAATTGAAGTACATCGATGCGTTGACGAACTACGGTATAGACAAACCGGACTTGAGATCCAACCTCAAGTTTGAGGATTTGTCTCAGTTTTTTCAGCCTGTTAAAGGTGCAGAAAACTTCCCAGTATTGGAACTCTGTAAGTTGAAGAATGCATTTGATCCAACAAAAAAATACAAGATAAATCATGCCTTGACCGATTCCACAAACTATACACGGAGGAAGCCTATTGTATTGGCAATCAAAACGAAGGAGGATGCTACAAACTGGTACAATAAATTTCTTGAGAAACAAGTTTTCACCAAGGCTTCGACATTCAACGAACAACAACTTACAGAATTGCTCGACTTGAATCCTGGAGACATAATTGCCTTCTCCACGAGAGCAGAGTTACCCTACGAAAACCCTACTCCATTGGGTAAATTCAGACAACTTGCAATCAGCGAGTTTCCCGATAAGTGGAAACGTCCAATTTTAAACGCAGAAACTAACGAATTGCGTACAGATTACAACAATGAAGACATTTGTGTTGGGTCCTGGGTGGTGGACTTCCCATTATTTAACCCTGTTGAAATTTCTGACGACTCACCTGGTGAATTCCCCACGTATGATTATGCCAAATATGAATCTACTCATCATCCTTTTACAATGGCCAAAACTGAAGATTATGATCTTCTCGAAACAGACCCGTTGAAAGTTCGTGGTGAGCATTACGATCTCGTCATTAACGGTGTAGAAGTTGGTGGTGGTTCGCGAAGAATTCATAATGCTGCATTGCAACAATACATCTTTGAGAACATTTTACAAATCAAAAATTACAATGACTTATTCGGACACTTGTTGCTGGCATTAAGTATGGGGTGCCCACCACATTCCGGTTTGGCATTAGGATTTGACAGGTTGTGTGCCATGCTTATTGGCAGCAACAGTATTCGAGATGTCATTGCATTTCCAAAAAATCAATCTGGTGTGGATCCAGTTGTCGAAAGTCCTACCAGCATCGGAGACGAAACTTTAAACCAGTATCATATAAAGGTTAAATCTCAATAGACTACTTGTAAATATTTATTATATCCATGCACATTCGATTCCTTACTACTTAATTAATATACATTAATTCACGTCTTTATTCACGTCTACGACCTCTCATCTTTTGTTTTTTGAAATCCTGACCAACTTCAATACTGTCTTCGTGATGACGTTTTCCGTTTTCTTTTTCCTCTCTGATCCGACGTTCTTCTGCTAGTTTTTCCATCTTTAATTCGATTGGCTTCTTAGCACGTTTGTCAGTCTGTCCCTCGGTTTCACCGTAATATTCTGCTTCTTGCTGTTTGATCAATGACTTCCAATCATACTTCTTTCTGACAAACAATTCCATTCCCCAGTTTTTCCATACTAATCTACCGTAGGTACTTTCTTTCACCTTATGAGAATCACCAACTAATTCTGTGGCTATTCTGTCCTTATACATTGGCAAAAAAATGGTGAAATCCCACAATTTGTCAACGATGTGGGAACCGTAAGAGTTACAAGACAAGTTGACAATTTGACCTTGGAACACATTCAAAAGTCTCTTCCTGAGAATTAAAGTTGGTTTAGGCTCTCCTTCTGTTGCTGGGAGTACAAATAATGCTTTTTGTACAACATGCGAAAAAACTCCATGGAAACACATTTGAATGAATCTTTCTTGTGGTAATGCTAAGAAATTCAACCAAACACAAATAACAAATTTATAATCGTATTCCATGAGTTTTTCCAAGAAAAGTGATCTTCTTCTTTCTTCTGCAGTTGGCCAATCGTCTCTTGTGTTTCCCAATGTAGAACCAGTCAATTGTAAAACATTCTCAAGAAATTCGGATGAAGTATCAGGTTTAGGATTTTTATAATCATAATTGGCTGCAAATTTGGTAAAAAGTTGTTGAATCAATTCGTCTCTTCTATAATTACCTCTAACAATTGATGCATCAATAACTTTTTGCGCCAAATCCAAGTTTTGATTTTCAGAAATGGAAATTAAATTAGTTAATTCAGGAATGATTTCGTCAAGAATATACTCAACTTCAACTGGTTTTAATTTGAATAATAATGCTTGGATGATATAAACCCCTGTAGTTGATCTTTTGGCCAATTTCAATACTCTGTCTTTCATGTATAAATTGTATAATCTCTCGATATACTTCAACCTTACTCCTTCGTTTTTAACACAAGATTCTAACAAATGTGAACCAACCGAATCAGATAATAAATATTCGACAAAACCCTCTTCTTGTTGGTCTTTCCCTTCCGAGTCTTTGCAGAATAATAAATGCCAGAATGTTCTATCTCTATCTACTATACCCTCAACTTGAATGATTAATTGCAAAACAGGAGATGCCACTTTATTAATTGCAAGTTCTCTCATTTTTTTTGTTTCTTGATTAGCACTCAATTCGTGGCACATTTCCTTTAATTGTTGTTTGAACGAAGGTGGAATTTGGAATGCCTTGTTGAAGTCATCGTTGTCTTTAATTTCGATCATTTTACGGGCAATTTTCGACTTTTTCGATCTCAAGGTGGAGTTTGATACCGTTGTTGAGGGTAATTCTTTACCAGAAACAATCAAAATCAAGAGTCTTAATACGTGTGATGAATACTGGTGGTCAATCATGGACCTTAATTGGGGTTTAAATTCATCAAACATGCTAAGCATGAGAGTTTCCATAGGTATTTGTACTTCGTTTTCTTGATCGTCTTCCGGATCAGCTTCAGCGACACCATTGATGATTTCCTTTTCAACTAAAGCTGCTGCTCTGACCAAAAATGTTTCTAAACAATGAGACGAATATTTTTGTTGAGATAATGCCACAAAATGGCCCTTGAATTGGCCAAAGATGTTTTTCAATTGTCTATCACTAGAAAATAAAATCAATCTCTCCATTAACTTAGAACAAATTTGGTTGGTAACCAACTTCAATTCCTTTCCTCTAGCTTCTTCCAACACAGATCTGATGAACCCATTTCTCTCTTCATCACTTTCAAATGCATTGACGTTTAAGGTTGATTCAGCCTGTTTAAAATATTCCAATTCGTTACTGTCAACTAAACCAAAGAAGACGGTGTTGGTCACAGGCTTTTCAGTAGTTTCAATTGGAATTTCAGATACAACATCATTAGATGCTGCTTCTTCTTTCAAAGCTTTGTTTTGAGCTCTTCTACCTCTAGACTTTCCCTTAGATTCACCCATGCTGTAGTGTGGTAAATTTACTCGATGCTCATCTCAAATTTTTTATGAATGAATCTGGTACTGCAGATAAATTTCTATAATCAAACCAAACGACCCATTGACTTTCATTAAGTTGGATACATATAATGCGGAAGGTAGCAGTATGGTGAGCTTCTCATAGATTTGTGTGTTCTTTCTATTTCTGAAAATTTCGTAAAATTTCCCTTGATTTTAAGCAAGTATTCAAATGGTCAAATTTGCAATAAGCCATGGATCATTGGAGAGGCTAGATACTACTTTGGAAACAAGAAGTAACTTAGATATCTATCTCTTTTGTATTTCTTTGTTAATAGATATTAGCGTAGATATCTTAGCCCGGTATAATTGCCCAAACAATTTGATATTGTAAACTAAAGTTCAATGGGCAAAATGCTTGCTTTTCCAGCCAATTGATCTAAATATCTACCCTTCCGAAGCGGATCTATTAACGTCAATGTTTTCAAATGCGATGTAATATCATCTGTAAGGAGGTCTTGAAAAGAACTGATCTTGGATGTCTGCATGGCTATCAACCCTTTGAGCATAATGATTGTTTTCAAGCACCAGCCATGGTCATAATTGTTGGCATTATCTGATTTTTCAAGTTCATTCAACTCAGTCACTATCTCTAGTTGTTGGTTCAAAATCTCCAAATAGGTAATGTCGGTAGTGTTTTTGAGGTCGTCAACAAAGAACTTGTCGGTCAAAAGCCACGAAAGATACAACCAAATTGACGTATCGTCTGAATCCATGTACATACCCGTCTTGACGAGTTCTAAATCGTGCATGAGAATCAAGTAAGGGCTTTTGAAGATTTCGTATGTTTCGAGATGTTTTTCTGGTATTTGGCCCTTCAATTCTTGAAAAAGTCGATACACCTTGGAAATCAATTTGCTTCTGTTGTGCCAGGCAGAGA
>ERZ778017.1387-NODE-1387-length-24173-cov-7.677710_pt1 | contig 24173 bp, 25 predicted proteins | sample MGYA00375747_ERZ778017 | MGnify/ENA primary metagenome ERZ778017 (study PRJEB29350, sample SAMN05509838) | bioreactor metagenome | biome: bioreactor; material: wastewater | place: South Africa: University of Cape Town | collected 2014-03-17 ...
CGAGCAGACGGTCTCGATCCTCTATACGGCCGTGTCGCTCATCGGCCTGTCGGTGACGCTGTTCATGCCGATATTGATCCACCGCTTCGCCCGGCGCTGGGTCTACACGGCGGGCGCCTGCCTGCTCGGCATCGGCTCGCTGTTTTTCGTGACCGATACGCTGATCGGCCAGTTCTTCGGCATGCTGTGCCGGGTCATGGGCGCAAGCGCCCTGTCGATCACGCTCAACCTCTACATCATGGACCACATCCGCAAGACCGACTTCATGCGCTCCGAATCGCTGCGCATGGCCTGGTCGATGGTGGCCTGGACCTGCGGGCCGACGCTCGGCATTCTTCTTTATTCGCATTTCGGCGTCTACGCGGCCCACGGCGCGGTCGCCGCCTTCGCCCTCGTCCTTCTCGCGCTGTTCTGGTTCTACCGCCTCAGCGACAACAAGCTGATCGCAGCCGGCAGGAGCCGGGCCATCAACCCGATCGCCAATATCGGCCGCTTCGCGCGGCAACCCCGGTTGCGGCTCGCCTGGATCATCGCCTTCGGGCGGTCCTGCTTCTGGACCACCTTTTTCGTCTACGGCCCGTTGCTCATGGTCATCACCGGCCAGGGCGAGCTTGCCGGCGGCCTGCTGATCTCGGCCGGCAACGGCCTGCTGTTCACGGCGATCTTCTGGGGCAGGGCCGGCCGGCGCTTCGGCGCGCGCCGCACCATCACCTTCGCCTTCGCCGCCATGGCGGCGACGCTGTTCGCGGCCGGCGTCGTCGGCGAAACCGTCCCGCTGCTCACCGCCGGCCTCCTGCTTTGCGGCGCCCTGTTCACCGTCGCCGTCGACGCGCTCGGCTCCACGGTGTTCATGCGCGCCGTGCACCCTTACGAGCGCGCACAGATGGCGGCCGTCTACCGGAGCTATCTGGACTTTTCCGAGCTGACGCCGCCGATGGTCTATTCGGTCGTGCTCATCTTTTTCGGGCTGGGCTCGGTATTCGTGACGCTCAGCATTCTGGTGGCTGCCTGCGCCGTCATTTCGTGGTGTTATCTGCCCAGGCGCCTTTGACCCACGGCGGATCGGACAGTGACGAAGATCGGTAGAGCCCTTGCCTGACCACCATCTGACATTTCTCATCGGCGGCGCGCGTTCCGGCAAGAGCAGCCACGCCGAACGCCTGGTCACGCGCCTTGCCGCGCCGTGGACCTATATCGCAACGGCGCAGGCCTATGACGAGGAGATGGCCGAGCGCATCGCGCTGCATCGCGCCGGACGCAGCGAAGGCTGGCGCACCCTCGATGCCCCGCTCGATCTCGTCGGCGCCCTCGACGCGGTGCCGGACGGCTGCCCGGTGTTGGTCGATTGCCTGACGCTGTGGCTGACCAACCATATGCTGGCGGAACACGACGTCGAAGCCGAGTGCGCCGGGCTGGCACGATGCCTGTCTTTCCCGCGCGGCCCGTGGTTCGTGGTTTCCAACGAGGTCGGGCAGGGGATCGTGCCCGACAATACGCTGGCGCGCCGCTTCCGCGACGCCGCCGGGCGCCTGAACCAAAAGGTCGCCGCCGTTGCCGGAACGGTGATCCTGATGGTGGCCGGCCTGCCGTTGCAGGTAAAATGACCTGACCGCTACGACACCGCGAGGACGAGCGCCAGAAGCCCGAACAGCGCGAGCAGCAGCAGGTCCGCCGCCCAATAGAGACGCAGCGCGCGGCGGATGTCGGCGCTGGTCGCCTCCCGCCGCCCGCCTTCGCCCATGAAGCCGTCGCTGGCGACCACCCCGCCATAGACGCGTGGCCCGGCGAGCGCCAACCCCAGCGCCCCGGCCATGGCCGCTTCCGGCCAGCCGGCGTTGGGCGAACGATGCTTTGCGGCGTCGCGGCGTACGGCGCGCCACGCCTGCTTCGGGCTGGCCCCTTCGATGAAGAACGCGCCGGCCACGACCAGCAGCGCCGTCAGCCGCGAGGCGGGCAGGTTGATCAGGTCGTCGAAGCGCGCCGCCGCCCAGCCGAACGTTTCATGACGGGGGGTTCGATGGCCGATCATCGAATCGGCGGTGTTGGCGGCCTTGTAGGCGACGCCGCCGGCAAGTCCGAGGGCGCCGAGCCAGAACGCCGGGGCGACGATGCCGTCCGAGAAATTCTCGGCGAGGCTTTCGATGGCGGCCCGGCTCACCCCGGCGGTATCGAGGGTTTCGGGATCGCGGCCGACGATTAGCGACACCGCCCTGCGCCCGGCCGGCAGGCCGCCTTCGTCTAGCGCGTCGGCGACGGCCTCGACATGCTCGGCAAGGCTTTTTTGCGACAACAGCGTGCTTCCCAGCGGGGCGATGGCGATGAAGCCGAGCGGGAGCTGCCACAGCGCGGCTTCCACGGCGAAGGCGATGGCGGCCGGGACGAGGACCAGCACCAGGAGCGCCGCCACGCCCAGCATGCGGCGCCTGCCGTCGCTGTCGGTCGTCCGGTTGAGCGATCTGTCGAGACAGGCTATCAACCTGCCGAACCAGGTGACCGGATGGCCGACGGCCTCGAACAGAGAGGCCGGATAGCCCAGCCGGATTTCAACGGCGAGCGACAGGAAAGCGATCGGGATCGACATGAGTGGGACGGGCATGGGCAGCCTGCATGAAGCAACGGCGGCGAACGATCAAGGACAAAAACCTTCATGCTGATCCATGTCTGCCCCTTGTCCAAGGTGGAGGCGACCGTGGCGCGCGCGGGAGCGCAAGGGCTGGTATCCCTGCTCTCGGCCGATACCGAAATTACCCGGCCGGCGGCGATAGCGGCGGAAAACCATCTTCTGCTAGTCATGAACGACATCGCCGAAATGCGCGAGGGCATGACCATGCCGGGCGAGGAGCATGTGCGCCGCCTGCTCGCCTTCACCCGCTCGTGGGAGCGCGCCAAGCCGCTCGTCGTCCACTGCTACGCCGGCGTCAGCCGTTCGCCCGCCTCGGCCTACATCATGGCGGCGGCGCTCGCGCCCGAGCGCAGCGAGGTGGAGCTTGCCCGCACGCTGCGCTTCCAGTCGCCCACGGCCACCCCAAATTCGCGCCTGATCGCGGTCGCCGACGCGCTGCTCGGGCGAAACGGTCGCATGGTCGCCGCCATCAAGGCCATCGGCCGCGGCGCCGACGCCTTCGAGGGCACGCCTTTCGAGTTGGAAGTCTAGGGTCAGGACCCGTTAATTTGACTGGAATGGCGTTCGAGATGGCGAGAGATGCAAGGAAAAGGCCGAAGAGCGGGGTGGTTCCCCCGGTCGAGGGCTTCGACGCGGCAGATCGAAGCCAGCTCGATCGTCCTTCGGATCGGGCGAATTTGCACGGGCTGCTTTGTCGCGAAGCCTTGAAAGGCTTCAGCCTTCCTGCGGCCTCGCTTCGCGCATCCGCACAAATTCGCACCGACCATTCCAGCCAAATTAACGGGTCCTGACCCTAGGAAAGCCAGTCGGCCAGTTTGGCTTTCCGGATGTCCTTCAGGAGGCCGATAAAACCCCCGGCCTGATGTTCGGCGGTCAATCTTCCCTTTTCGGCGGTGGCGATCGCCGCATTGCCGACCACGCCGTTGGGATTGAGGTCGCCGGCGAGCCACGCGAAGGCGTGCGTGCCGGTCTGGCGCAGCAGGGAAAATTCCTTTTCGGCGCGCGATACGCTGGAGACGAAATCCCGCGCCTTGCCCATGTCGACCAGATCGGGGCGGAAATGCAGCATCAGCGAGGTCTCGACGTCGCCGCCGTGGATGCCCTGCCGTTCTTCGAGATCGCTATAGAGCCCGGCGGGCCGGCCGAAGCGCTGCCAGCTCGTCTTGACCGCCAGCATCTTCTCGCGCACCCTGAGTTCGCGCGTCACGATGCCCATCACTTCCTCGTTGCCGCCGTGCGAATTGACGACCACGATCTTCTTCACGCCGGCACGCGCCACCGACAGCCCGAGCTCGGTCCAGGCCTCGATCAGGGTGGCCGCCGGCAGGGTCAGCGTTCCGGCCACCTCGATATGCTCGTTGGACTTGCCGACGGCCTGCACCGGCAGGATGCGGATGTCGAGGTCGTCTGGCAGGCGTGCGATCACGGCTTGCAGCATGCCTTCCATGATCGCCGTGTCGGTCGAGACCGGCAGGTGCGGCCCATGCTGCTCGATCGCCGCCACCGGCAGCACGGCGATGGTCGCTTCCGCGTCGATCGAAGCATATTCGCTTGCCCGGTAATCGCCCCACCAGACCCGCCGCCGCGCAGCGTCCATGCCTTCCGCTCCCATCAGAACCGGGTCACGACGCCGATGCCGACGCCGTCGAAACGGTCCATCGCCATCAGCGCGGCCGGCGCTTCGTCGAGGCTCATCGTGCGGCCGACCAGCAGTTCCGGCCTCAGCTTGCCGGCCGTAATCATATCCATCATCGCCTGGTAGCGGAATGCCTGCATGCCGTGGCTGCCGCGGATTTCAAGCTCGAAGGCGATGATCTTCGCCATCGGCACCGCAGCCTTCGCGTGGTCGCCGAGCATGAGGCCGACCTGGACGTGGCGGCCGCGCCGGCGGAGGTTGGAAATCGAGTTGAACGAGGTCGTCGGATGGCCGAGCGCATCGATCGACATATGCGCGCCGCCGTTGGTGATCTGCTTGACCGCCTTGACGACGTTCGGCGTGGTCGCGGCGTTCACCGTCGCGGCCGCTCCGACTTTCCTCGCGAAGTCCAGCTTTTCCTCGGTGAGGTCGACGGCGACCACATTGGCTCCCATGGCGCTGGCGATCATGATGGCCGAAAGGCCGACGCCGCCGCAGCCGTGCACCGCCACCCATTCGCCCGGCCTCACGCGGCCCTGGTCGACGACGGCGCGAAACGAGGTGACGAAGCGGCAGCCGAGGCCGGCCGCCGTGGCGAAGTCCATGCTGTCGGGAAGGCGCACCAGATTGGTGTCGGCGAAGTCGATCGCGACATATTCGGCGAACGAACCCCAGGCGGAAAATCCCGGCTGGAACTGGTGCTCGCAGACCTGATGGTTGCCCGACGCGCATTCGAAGCAGCGCCCGCAGCCCACCACGAACGGCACGGTCACCCGGTCGCCGGCCTTCCAGCGCGTAACCAGCCGGCCCACCGCCGCCACCGTGCCCGCCAGTTCGTGGCCCGGCACGTGCGGCAGGCGGATGTCGGGATCATGCCCCATCCAGCCGTGCCAGTCGGAGCGGCAAAGCCCGGTCGCCTCGACCTTGACGACCACGCCTTCGGGCGAGGGACGCGGGTCCGGCACGGTGCGGACGGACGGCGCTTCGCCGAATTTCTCGAAGACTACGGCTTTCATGTCTCTCCTTGCCCGGCGCGGCCGGCACTTTCCCGACATTCGGCCGGATCGCGCCGCCGCACAAGCGCCGGCGATGTACTAATTTGCAATAACGGGTCTATGCTTGCTGCTGATACAACATCGCGATCCGCAACGAAACGTCGCCATGACCACGCCCGTCGAAACCGTCCGTTTTCTGATCATCGACGACCATCCGCTGTTTCGCGAGGCGCTGCACAGCGCCGTGCAGATGGCCTATCCGGACGTCGATACGGTCGAGGCGCGCTCGATCACCGAGGCGATGGACGTCCTGGCCGGCGCAGGATCGTTCGACCTGGCATTGCTCGACCTGTCGATGCCGGACGTGCGCGGCTTCGACGGCCTCCTGCAACTGCGCACCCGCTACCCGCGCCTGCCGGTGGTCATCGTCTCCGGCTACGAGGACGCCAAGATCATTTCGGAGGCGCTCTCCTACGGGGCCGCCGGATTCATTCCGAAGTCCGCGCGCAAGAGCGAGCTCGCCGACGCCATCCGCTCGGTGATGGACGGCGCGGTCTTCGTGCCGCAGACCTACGAGGGCGGGGCGCATGGCGGGGAGGACAGCGACCGCGCCGACCTTTTGTCGAAGCTTTCGAAGCTGACGCCGCAGCAGTTGCGGGTGCTGCGCATGTTGCAGCAGGGCCTGCTCAACAAGCAGATCGCCTATGAATTGCAGGTCGGCGAGACGACGGTGAAGGCGCATGTGTCGGAAATCCTGCGCAAGCTCAATGTCTACAGCCGCACGCAGGCGGTGATCGAAGTGTCGAAGCTCGACAATGCCGAACTGTTTCGCGACCAGATGTAGGAATCAGGCGAGAAGGTGCGCCAGCAGCGCCCGCAATTGCGCCGGCTTCAGCGGCTTGCGCATCAGTTCGATGCCCGCCGCCTTCGCGGCCTTGCCCACGGTGTCGGACAGGTCGGCGGTGATGATCAGGGCAGGCACGGTGCGGCCAAGGTAATCGCGCACCTCGGCGATGGTGTGGCTGCCGAGGTCGCCGCCGTCCAGATGCTGGTCGGCGATGACGACATCCGGAATCCAGGCGGTATCGCCGAGAAGGTCGAGTGCGTCGTCAGTGGCGATGGCGCTGCGCACCACGCATTGCCAGCGCTCCAGCAGCGATGTCATGGCCTGGCGGACATCGGCGTCGTTCTCGATCAGCAGAACCTTGGTCCCGAACAGGCCATAGCCGCGCGGGCGCGCCATTTCGCCGGCCGGCTCGCCGTCGCCCGGCTGGCTGCGGCCGACAGGCAGGTCGATATGGAAGATCGTGCCGCGCCCGACCTTGGAGGAGAAGGTGACCGGATGGCCGAGCGCGCCGGCGATGCGCCGCACGATGGCAAGGCCGAGCCCGAGGCCGCCGCCGGCAAGGGAGGCGTCGGCGGCGATGGTGCCGCGGTTGAACTCCTCGAACACGGCGTCGCGCTGATCCTCCGGGATGCCGCGGCCGGTATCGGCGATGTCGATGCGGATGACGTCGCCGCGATGCCGCGTTCCCACCAGCACGCCGCCCGAGCGCGTGTAGCGGAGCGCGTTGGAGATGATGTTTTGCAGGATGCGCCGAATAAGCGTGCGGTCCGAACGCACCGAGACGGCGGTCAGGCGGAATTTCAGCTTCAGTCCGGCGAGATCGGCCAGCGGCTGGAAATCGGACCGCAGCGATGAAAACAGCGGGTCGAGGGCGACATCGCCGATTTCCGGCCGCACCACGCCGGCGTCGAGCTTGGAGATGTCGAGCAGGGTGCGCAGCAGATCCTCCATGGTCTCCAGCGAGCGCTCGACCTGACGGATCAGTTTCTTTCCCTCCTCACTGGTCTGGATCTCGCTGAGCGCCGACACGGAAAGGTGCGCGGCATTGAGCGGCTGCAACACGTCGTGGCTGGCGGCGGCGAGAAAGCGCGTCTTCGACAGGTTGGCAAGTTCCGCGCTTTCCTTGGCGGCGCTGAGGTCGATGTTTGACTGCTCCAGCCGGCGCAGCGTCGAATGCAGTTCGTCGGTGCGCGTGCGGACCCGGTTTTCGAGCGCGATCGCCGTCTGGAAAAGCGAGAAGGCGTTGCCCTGCTGGTCCATCGAGCGCTCGACGCGGCCGACCAGCGCGGCGTTGATCTTCTTCAGCCTGTCGATGTCGGTGATGTCCTTGAGCGGCATGGGAGAACCCTATTCGGCCGCCTGGCGCTGGCCGAAAGCGATGCCGGTGAACGTCTGGTTGAGGTGCATCGACCGGTACTGCTCCCCATAAGTGCCGAAACCGATGACGCGATGCTCGCGGTAAAGCTCCGATATGCCGCGCAGCACCTGCCGGTTATGCGCGTCGAGCCGGCGCAGCACGCAGTCGAAGCCGAGGATCATGTCGATGCCGCCGAGCCGCTCGCCGACGGAGACAAGCGCTGCCCGGGTCGTTTCCACCATGCTCTTGGGTTCGGCGATGGACAGCACCACGCCGTCGTCGATGGCGCAGAAGAAGGAAAGCGAGCCGTCCGGGTTCATCTTCTGGATCGAGCGGCAATAGTATTCGCCGCCGACCTTGACCACCACCGGATGCGAGGCGAAGCTCAGCGGCGTCAGCGACTTCTTGTCGATGCCGACGGAAGCGGCGTATTCCTCGGCGGCGTTGGCGGCGTTGAATTCCCGCACCAGCCGATGCTCCGGCTGCGAAGCGGTGACCACCAGCTTTTCTTCGGTCGGCACGAAATTGTCGGTCTTGAAGACGTGGAAGGGGATTTCGGTCGCGACGAGCACGATGACGGCGCTGTCGGAGGCGACGTTTCCGTTCGAGATCAGCCGCGTGGTCTTGAATTTCAGGTCGTCGCCGGCCGAGCCGCCGATCAGGGGAATGTCGCCCAGGCCCCAATGGATGGCCGAGGTCACCGCCTCTTCGGCGTAGGACAGCCCGTCGATGAAGGAGAGCGCGAAGAAATTGCCGGCCGGGCGGCCTTCCGCCCTGGCGCGAAGCGACCGGCGCAGGCCCTCGACCTCGCCGGTTATCCTGTCCATGCCGGTCGACGAAACATTGTCGACCATGGCGCTTGCCACGCAAAACCGGGCGGCGGGAAACAGCACCGCCAGCATGTGGCCGTCCTCCAGCCCGCGCGGCGTGATCTCTCCGGCCGTCGAGCATCCGGCATAATGAAGCCCCGGCGCGTGCGCCTGCAACGCGCGCGAGAGTGCATCGGCATCGATCAGGCTCTGCGAAAAGAAGATCAAGGCGAAACCGGCGTCGATCGATGCTGATTCCGCCGCTATGTCACGGGCAAAACCGCCCGCATCCGCCGCATCGGTGGTGAGCACGCAAAGACCGCATGCGTAACGTGTGCGCGAGCAGGCCAGCAGGTTTCCTCCCTGGTATCATCGGCATTGTGGGTCGCGAACGCGCCTTTGGCAATGATGCCGTCGCGGCGCTGCGCGTGACCGAAAGTACAATATACGCTGCCCGGGGCGGATTGCATTCTCGCATCATCGGGAATCCGGAGGGCTGTTTTTCGGGCGTTATACAGGATATGAATAGCGATGTCCGCGCTTTGTCCAGTCGCCCGGACGGACGGATTACCAAGGTTGATCACCCAGGGAGGTTTCATGTCGGACGTATCGTTGACGGTGAACGGGAGGCGGGTTAGCGGCACGGTCGAGGATCGCACGCTGCTGGTCCACTTCCTGCGGGAGAATCTCGGGCTGACCGGCACCCATGTCGGTTGCGACACCTCGCAGTGCGGCGCCTGCGTCGTCCATGTCGACGGCAAGGCCGTCAAGTCCTGCACCATGCTGGCCGTGCAGGCGTCCGGCTCCACGGTGACGACGATCGAGGGACTGGCCGACGGCGCCGACCTCCACCCGGTGCAGGCGGCGTTCAAGGAACATCACGGCCTGCAATGCGGCTTCTGCACGCCGGGCATGATCATGACCTCGGTCGACATGATCGCGCGCCACCCCGAGGGGCTGGACGAGGCGACGGTCCGCGCCGAGCTGGAAGGCAACATCTGCCGCTGCACCGGCTATCACAACATCGTCAAGGCCGTGCTTTCCGCTTCGAAGGAAATGGGCAAGTCGGCCAAGGGCAAGGCGAGGAAGGCCGCGTGATGGCACGGCGGTCGGCAACCGGCAGTCGGCAATCGGATTGAGGGAGGCGCTTCGGCACAGGCGTTCCGCGTAGTCCCCACAACGACTACCGGCTGCCGCTTGCCGACTGCCTCCTCCCAAAGGGAGGAATTGACATGGGTATCGAAGGTATCGGCGCAAGGGTCGCGCGCAAGGAAGACAAGCGCTTCATCACCGGCGCAGGGCGCTATGTCGACGACATGGTGGTGCCCGGCATGAAGCACGCCATGTTCGTGCGCAGCCCGCACGCGCATGCGCAGATCAAGAAGATCGACGTGAAGGCGGCGCTCGCCATGCCCGGCGTCATCGGCGTGCTCACCGGCAAGGAACTGAAGGCCGACGGCATCGGCAACCTGATCTGCGGCTGGATGATCCATTCCAAGGACGGCACGCCGATGAAGATGGGCGCCTGGCCGGCGCTCGCGCTCGACAAGGTGCGCTATGTCGGCGACGCGGTGGCCGTCGTGGTGGCCGACACCAAGGGCCAGGCGCGCGACGCCGCCGAGGCCGTCGAGGTCACCTACAAGGAACTGAAGGCGGTCACCGACGCCTCGAAGGCGGTTGCCAAGGGCGCGCCGCAAATCCATCCCGAGGCCGAGAACAACCTGGTCTTCGACTGGGACCTCGGCAATGCCGAGGAGACGGCGGCCGCCTTCAAGAAAGCGGCCCATGTCGTGGAGATGGACATCATCAACAACCGCCTGGTTCCCAACGCCATGGAGCCGCGCGCGGCCCTCGGCCACTACGACAAGGCAGAGGACCACTATACCTGCTGGACGACCTCGCAGAACCCGCACGTAGCGCGCCTGGTGATGAGCGCGTTCTACAACGTCGCCCCTGAAAACAAGCTGCGCGTGATTGCGCCCGACGTCGGCGGCGGCTTCGGCTCGAAGATCTACATCTATCCCGAGGAGATCGTCTGCCTGTGGGCGTCCAAGCGCACCGGCGTTCCGGTGAAATGGGTGGCCGACCGCACCGAGAGCTTCCTGTGCGACGCGCATGGCCGCGACCATCACAGCCATCTGGCCATGGCCTTCGACAAGGACTACAAGATCCTCGGCTTCAAGGCTGAAACCAAAGCCAATCTCGGCGCCTACATGTCGCTGTTTTCATCGGCGACGTGTACCTATCTCTACGCCACGCTGTTGTCGGGCCAGTACGACATCCCGGCGATCCACGCCAACGTGAAGGCGATCTACACCAACACCGCTCCGGTCGACGCCTATCGCGGGGCGGGGCGGCCGGAAGCCGCCTTCAACGTCGAGCGGATGATGGAGGTCGCGGCGCGCCGGTTCGGCATTTCCCCGGCCGAGCTTCGCCGCCGGAATTTCGTCACCACCTTCCCGCACCAGACGCCGGTCATCATGAACTACGACGCCGGCGACTTCGCCACCTCGCTCGACATGGCGATGAAGGCGGCCGACTACGCCGGTTTCGAGAAGCGCCGCGAGAAAGCCAGGAAGGCCGGCAAGCTGCGCGGCATCGGCTTCTCCTGCTACATCGAGGCCTGCGGCATCGCGCCGTCTGCTGCCGTCGGCAGCCTCGGCGCCGGCGTCGGCCTGTGGGAATCGGCGGAGGTGCGCGTCAACGCCGTCGGCACCATCGAGGTGCTGACGGGCTCGCACAGCCACGGCCAGGGCCACGAGACGACCTTCGCCCAGCTCGTCGCGCAGCGCCTTTCGGTGCCGCTGGATTCCATTTCGATCGTCCACGGCGACACCGACAAGGTGCAGATGGGCATGGGCACCTACGGCTCGCGCTCGGGCGCGGTCGGCATGTCGGCCATCGTCAAGGCGCTGGACAAGGTGGAAGCCAAGGCCAGGAAGATCGCCGCCCACCTGATGGAGGCCGACGAGGCCGACATCGTCATCGAGGACGGCGCGCTCAAGGTCGCGGGCACCGACAAGTCTGTGCCGTGGTTCCAGATGGCGCTCGCCGCCTACACCGCCCACAACCTGCCGGCCGGCATGGAGCCGGGCCTGAAGGAAACCGCCTTCTACGACCCGGCGAACTTCACCTTCCCGGCCGGCTGCTACATCTGCGAGGTCGAGATCGACCCCGACACCGGCCATACCGACATCGTACAGTTCGTGGCGGCCGACGATTTCGGCAACATCATCAACCCGATGATCGTCGAAGGCCAGGTGCACGGCGGCGTCACCCAGGGCATCGGCCAGGCGCTGCTCGAAGGCGCCAACTACGATGCCGCCAGCGGCCAGCTTTTGACGGCAAGCTACATGGACTACACCATGCCGCGCGCCGGCGACGTGCCTTCCTACAAGCTGTCGACGTCGAACACGCCGTCGCCGTCCAACCCGCTCGGCCTCAAGGGCTGCGGCGAGGCCGGCGCCATCGGCTCGCCGCCGGCCGTCATCAACGCCATCACCGACGCGATCGGCACGGAGGACATCACCATGCCGGCGACGCCGCAAAAGGTATGGGCAGCCATCCGCGCGGCGAAGCACTGAGGGAGGACGAACCATGTATTCGGTCAATTATCACCGTGCCGCCTCGGTCGCCGACGCCGCCAAGCTGTTGAAGACGGACGACGCCAAGCTGCTCTCAGGCGGCATGACGTTGCTGCCGGCCATGAAGATCCGCCTCGCCGCGCCGTCGGACCTGGTCGACATTTCCCGCATCGAGGCGCTGAAGGGCATCAAGGTTTCGGGCAAGACCGTCACCATCGGCGCTGCCACGACGCACTACGAAGTATCGACCAGCGAAAAGCTGGCCAAGGCGTGCCCGGCGCTCACGCATCTCGCCTCCCTGATCGGCGACCCGGCCGTGCGCCACAAGGGCACGATCGGCGGCTCGATCGCCAACAACGATCCGGCGGCGGACTACCCGGCGGCGATGCTGGCGCTCGGCGCCACCATCGTCACCAACAAGCGCGAGATCGCGGCCGAGAAATTCTTCAAGGGCCTGTTCGAGACGGCGCTGAAGGACGGCGAAATCGTCACCGCCGTCACCTTCACCGCGCCGGCGAAGGCGGGGTACGAAAAATTCCGCAACCCGGCCTCCCGCTACGCGTTGGTCGGCGTCTTCGTCGCCAGGGACAAGGGCGTCGCCGTCGCCGTGACCGGGGCAGGGGACGACGGGGTGTTCCGCGCCAGGGAACTGGAAGCGGCGCTGGCCAGAAACTTCGACGCATCGGCCCTCGAAGGCGTCACCGTGCCGGCCACGAGCCTGATGAGCGACATGCACGCGTCCGCAGACTATCGGGCGCACCTGATCGTGGTCATGGCGAAGCGGGCGGTGAAGCAGGCGAACGGCGGCTGACCTGAAGCGCCCTTGGCCCGCGGCCGTTCATGGGATGGCCCGGGCAAAGTAGCGGACGGTTTTCGTGCCGCCATGGATGATGGCGCGGCCCGCTTCGGAAAAGCCGAGATTGGCGTGGAAGGCGTCGGAAGCCGGGTTCGGCGGATCGGCGTTGACCTCGCAGGCGACGACCGTGTGGCCGGCCCGTACCGCCTGCTCGAAAAGCGCCTGATACAACAGGCGCGCATGGCCCCGCCCGCGCGCCTGTCTTGCCACCACGACCCGGTCGACATAGACGAACCGCGGATAGCGATCGCGAAACCACAGGAAATTCGGGCTGTCGTAGTCCGCGTCCTGATCGAAGGTCATGATGAAGGCCTCGAGCGAGCCGATGCGCCGCGCATAGAAGCTGGCGCGCAGCAAGCGGGAAAGCCGCTCAGGCTCCAGCCATGAAAGCTCCTCGGCATGCTCGTTGTTGAGGGCAAGGACCGCCGCTTCGTCCGCAGGCAGGATCGGGCTGATCGGGGAGGGGCTGTCTGTCGGCATTTTAGCCTTGCTGATGGTTTCCGGGGTAGCGTGCCTACAGCCTTTCATTTCTCTAGAGCCTTTCATGGTTACACGGAAGCGGTTCTGTTTCTCCGATGGCGGTGCGATCCGCGCGGAGGCCGGTGCAGGACGTATCGGGGATACGGCCAAGTCCGGCCGACAAAGCGGGCGCGCGCCAGCGGGAAACCCTGCGGGCCGGGTGAATTCGAGCCAAATCCTTCGGCCTTCGCCTCGACCGTATCCTGATACGGCCTTCGGCAAAGCCCTCGACCTTGGCTCGAATTCCCTCCGGCAGAACGATTCCGTGCAACCATGAAAGGCTCTAGTCACGGACGACGAACGCGCTGTTTTCGCACAGGTTCTGCGTGCCGGCCGGCGCCGGATCGCTGCAACATTCTTCGTCGTCCTCTTCGGCGAACGTCACCGCCAGGTCGAAGGTGCAGATGTCACGGCCGCCGGCAATGGTGAACGTCCTGCTCGCGCCCGGTTCCAGCGGCTCGTAGCCGAAGGCGTCGCTGTCGAAGGATCCCACGCCGGCCTCCGAATAAGCGAAGCTTTGCAGCGGCTTTCTGGCCTCGTTCGTCACCGTCACGTCGAGATCGCCGGCAGGCTTCGGCGCATCGCAGGCGGCGAGCATCGCGGCCGCCGGCTCGGTCGCACCGTCCATGTCGTAGCGCTGTGTATGCCCGTCGACGACGATCTCCAGCGTTCCCGTCGCGGTCAGGAGGCGCCGCAGCGTCTCGTCGAGCGGAAGATGCCCCTCGACGTCCTTTCCTCCCGAATCCTCGTTGGGGACGGCCTTTTCCGAGAACTCGATCCGTTCTTCGCCCGCCGACAGGCGCACATGCAGCAAGGCCCCTTCCTCGGCGCTGCTTTCTTCGTCCTGCACGCTGACGTTCACCACCGGCTTGCCGACGGTGCAGGAGAAATGAAGCATCACATAGTCGCTGTCCGGCACGCCATAGGCGAGGATCGTCGTGTTGTCGTAGGCGCCACTGAACCAACGCGGCTGTTCCTCGTCCTGCGCGCCGGCCGGCCACGCCGCCACGAACGTGGTCAGGGTTGCCGCGAGGAAAGTCCGGGAGATTGGCTTCACGTCAGGCTCCTGATTCTCTATCCGTCAGCCGCCGACCGGGCGGAAGAAGGTGATGACCGGCCGGAAATTCCAGCCGGCATGGCGGACGATCTCGATCATCGGCTGCTTCAACTCGTTGAGGTCGAACGTATAGGCGTAGCTCAGGTCGAAGGTCGGCTTGCCGTCCCTGAATTGCAGGCCGAACACGCGCTCGTGCCGGTATTCGTAGAAGGTGATGCCGAGCGAGACGTTCCAGTTAAGGCTGAGCAGATCCGGCCCGCGCCCGGCCGACCAGTCGAAGGAGGCGTAGCGGTCCTGCGCCCGGACGTTGCGCGCGCCCTCGTCGAAGCGAAGCACAAGCCGGTAACCCTTGCTCATGCCGTGGACGCGCATCAGGTCGAGCCATTTGGCGTCGGCGTAGCGCCAGTCGACGACGATCTCGTTGGGGTGCTTGCCGCGCTTTATCGTGTAGGGAATGTCCTGTCCGTTGAGCGAGAGGAGCCGCTGCATCAGCGCTTCCCGCGCGATGGGCGCAACACCCGCGACCGCCGGCACCTGGTCGGCCCAGGAGGCGACCCGGCCGAAGATGAAGAACTGCAAGCCGGCCCAGATGAAGATGCCGTAGAAGGCGACCGACTTGACCGCCTCGCCGAAAGGGTCCGCCGGAAAGGACGGCGGCCCGTCGATGAGGCCGTATTTCGCCTGCACCAGGGCGACGGCCAGAAAAGGCAGGGCAAACACGAAGCCGAAGAAATAGAGGAAGAACAGCGCCACCCGTCCGGCCTTTCGCGGGCGCGGCGGCAGGCCGGCCGCAGCCTTGTCGTCGGTGCCGGCGATAGCGCCGCCCGGCAGGTTCATCCGGATATTTCCCCCCGTCTTCGCGAGCCGGCCCTCTTCATCGGCGTGGCGGCCCTGAATTCTTTACGACCTTGGCATGTGCCGTCAATATCGGCCAGATCAGTAGCTGCATCGGGGGCTGCCGATGACCGCATCATGGGCGGATACCGGGCATATTTCATGAAATTCCCTCTCATCCTAGTCGTGTCCCGTTGCAGCTAGAGACTGTTATGGACTTGGGCTGGAGGCTGCGTCGGCCCAACCCCGAAGGGGCCGCGCGCAAATCCGCCAGTTCGGCGTCGCTCGTCGTCGAATATGCGCTGCATGTCCTTCCTCCTCGCTCCTAGAACTGCCGGATGTTCGCTGCGGCGCAACCCCAGCCCAAATCCATAACAGTCTCTAGGATAAGCCTGACCGAATCGACAACTCCCATTTGGGAGGTGTCAGGCATTCCGCGGCCGGCCTGCGCGATATCTCTTTCATGCGGATCGATCAGACCGCCAAAGCTCTCGGCCGGCACCGCCTTGAGGAACAAAGGTTCGCCGCGATCGCTCTCATGGTCGATACCATCAGGGGTCGAAACGTAGCGGATTGTGGCGTAGAAGCGCTCATGAAAGGCGAGCCTGCACATATCCCGGCTTTTTGCAGATAAGAAAAATAGTGAGATATCAAGCACATAGATTGGCCATTGCGCCCATGATGGGTTGGACCGACAGGCACTGCCGGTTCTTCCATCGGCAACTGACGCGCAGCGCCTTGCTCTATACCGAGATGGTCGTGGCCGAGGCCGTCATCCACGGCGCGCGCGAGCGGCTGTTGGGTTTCGACGACGCCGAGCATCCGGTGGCGCTGCAACTCGGCGGCTCCGAGCCGGAAAAACTGGCCGAGGCGGCACGCATCGGCGAAGGCTTCGGCTATGGCGAGATCAACCTCAATGTCGGCTGCCCCTCGGACCGGGTGCAGTCGGGAACGTTCGGCGCCTGCCTGATGAAAACGCCGGAACTGGTCGCCGATTGCGTCGCTGCGATGGAGGCGGCGGTTTCGGTGCCGGTCACCGTCAAGTGCCGTATCGGCGTCGACGACCAGGACCCGGAGACGGCGCTCGACGCCTTGTCCGACGCCGTTTTCGCCGCCGGCGCCGATGCGCTGTGGGTGCACGCGCGCAAGGCGTGGCTGCAAGGCCTGTCGCCGAAGGAGAACCGCGATATCCCGCCGCTCGATTACGAGCGCGTCTACCGGCTGAAGCGGAAGAATCCCGAAAAATTCATCGGCATCAACGGCGGCATCCGCACGCTGGAGGAGGTTCGCGGCCATTTGCAAGAGCTGGACGGGGCCATGCTCGGCCGTTCCGCCTATCATACGCCCGGCATCCTGACCGGCGCCGATGCCGCCTTCCATGGCGATCCGGACACGGCGTTCGACTACGCCGCCCTCATGGAAGCGATGATGGCCTATGCCGCCCGTCACATCGAACGCGGCGGCCGGCTCGGCCATGTCACGCGCCACATGGTCGGCCTGTTCCACGGCTTGCCCGGCGCGCGCCGCTGGCGGCAGATCCTGTCGACCGCGGCAACGAGGCCGGGGGCGGGGCCTGGGGTGCTGAAGGCCGCCTACGCTTCAGTCGCGCAGGATCATGCGCTCGCCGCGCACGTCGAAGCCTGAAAGGGTCGAGATGAAATTCATGCCGAGCAGGCTCTGGCCGAGCGCGCCGGGTGCTGCGACCAGGACCGGCATGTCACGGCGCACGATGCCGCCGATGGAAATTTCGCCGGCCCGCGCGCCGGCGGCGTTGGTCACGCCGTTGGCGGTGGAGACCGCTACGGTGTAGCGCAGGCCGCCGGGATCGATGCCGGCCGCGCGGGCATCGGCGTCGCTCAGCACCGTGCTGCTCGCGCCGGTGTCGACCACCACCCGGATCGGCGCGCCGTCGATCAGGATGCGCGCCTCGAAATGACCGTTGAGGGCCTTTTGCAGCGTCACCGTGGCGCGGCCGTCCGCCTCGCCCAATGCCAACGGGCTGCCGGGTACGAGGCCGGCGCTGATCCGGCTGGCGAAATCCTGCAATTCGTAGCGGTATTGATAACCGGCGATCAGGACGAGCACGATGACGATCCAGCCGCCGAACTGTCGCGCCAGGACGCCGAGCGGGCGGCCCGACCGCAGCACGAAGGCGCCGATGACGGCGGCAAGGGTGCCCATCCAGATGAGCTGGCCGAAATCGTCATTGGCAAGGCCAAAGGTCTCGCCGGCGGAATGATTGACCATCAGCAGCACCAGCCCGAGGCCGATCACCGCCATCACGATCCAGAACAGACGGTTCATGCAGGCGTGCCGCGCTCGCGCGCCATGCGGCTGCGGCGCGTTTCGCGGCGCGGCTTGCGTTCCACCGTTTCCAGGCGCGCCGGCAGTTCCGCCATGACCGACTGGCGCGTTTGCGGCGTCATCTCCGTCCAGGCGCCGATCTCGGTCTTGGTACGTCCGCAGCCGAAGCAATAGCCCGTGACCTGATCGATCGAGCACACCAGGATGCAGGGGGATTCGATGGCCGCCATTCGAAGACTTTCTCCAATCGCTTCCACATGGTGCAACGCCGGCGGTAATGCAAGCCCTCCGGAAACCGCCACGCATGGCCGCTTTCGCGCCATGGCGAAGGTTGTGCGCAAGCGCCAACGGGTCTATCCCGCCTGCCAATTGCCGGTTGCCGGTTGCAAGGGATTTTGAAAACATGGACAGCGCACTGCCTTTCGACGACATCCGCGGCCTTCTCGCCAGCTTGCCGGAAGCCGACGCCAACGCCGCGGTGCGGGTGCGGACGCTGTTTGCGAAGGCCGACAAGCCGCACGGCTCGCTCGGCCGCATCGAGGAGGTCGCCGAATGGCTGGCGGCGTGGACGGGGCGGGCGCCGCCCTTCGTGCGGCGGCCGCTGGTGGCAATCTTCGCCGGCAACCACGGCATCGCCCGCCATGGCGTCGAGCCGCCGGCAGCGGTGGCGACCGCAAGGGCGGTCGAGCTTTGCGCGGCGGGCGGCGCGGCGATCAACCAGGTCTGCATCGCCCACGACCTCGGCCTGAAGGTGTTCGACCTCGCGCTCGACGTCCCGACAGGCGACATCAGCACGGAGGCGGCGCTCAGCGAACGCGACTGTGCCGCGACCATGGCCTTCGGCATGGAGGCGATCGCCGACGGAACGGATCTTCTGTGCCTCGGCGACCTCGGCGCCGGCAATTCGACGGTGGCGGCAGCACTGCTGGCGGCCCTATTCGGCGGGGAAGGGGCGGACTGGATCTCCCCGTCCTCCGACGAAGCGATCGCGCAGCGCCGGGCGGCAATCGTGGATGCCGCGCTCGCGCTCCATGGCGGCCATCTCGGGAACCCGCTGGAAGCCCTGCGCCGCTTCGGTGGGCGCGAATTCGCCGCGATCGCCGGCGCCATTCTCGCCGCGCGCACGCAGAAGATACCGGTGCTGATCGACGGCCGCGCCGGCCTTGCGGCGGCGGCCGTGCTCCATGCCCTCGACCCGGCCGCGCTCGACCATTGCCTGCTGGCCGGCCTCCCGCCGCAGGCAGCCTATCGGCAAGCCGCGGAAAAGATCGGCCTCAAGCCGCTGCTCGACCTTTGTCTGGATCACGGCGAAGGGGTAGGGGCGGGCCTGGCGGCCGGGCTGGTCAAGGCGGCGGCGCTGGTGAGTTCAGGCATGGCGCTCGCCGTTCGCGAGCATTGATACCGCGCGTCAGCGCCGCGAGCCGCCCGCAGCGGCGACCTTGGTCGGCAGCGCCGGCAGTTCCTCCATGACCCGGCTCAGCGGGAAGATGGCGATGGCTTCCGTGCCCTCGCGCAACTTGGAGACCAACTGGAACTCGCCGCCGTGCATGGCGACGAGGCCCTGGACGATGGGCAGGCCGAGGCCGGTCCCCTGTTCGGCGCTCTTGATGGCGATCGAGCCCTGGCCGAAGGCCGAAAGCACGATCGGGATTTCCTCCGGCGGAATGCCGGGGCCGTTGTCGCGGACCGAGACGTATTGGCCGCCGCCGGCGGTCCAGCCGACGCGGACACGGATCTCGCCGCCGGTCGAGGTGAACTTTATCGCGTTGGACAGAAGATTGAGGATCACCTGCCGCACGGCGCGCTCGTCGGCGAACAGGCGCGGCAACGAGGCCTCGAAGTCCTGCGTGATGCGGATGTCCTTGTTGCGCGCGCGCAGTTCCATCATGTGGCAGCAATCCTCGGCGATGTTGAGCAGCATCACCGGTTCCTCGTGCAGCTGGTAGCGGCCGGCTTCGATGCGCGACAGGTCGAGGATCTCGTTGATGAGATCGAGCAGGTGCTGGCCCGAATCGTGCACGTCCTTCGCGTAATCGCGATAGGTCGGGTTGTTCATCGGCCCCAGCACCTCGTTGCTCATCACCTCCGAGAAGCCGAGGATGGCGTTGAGCGGCGTGCGCAGTTCGTGGCTCATCGAGGCGAGGAAGCGCGACTTCGCCAGGTTCGCCTCCTCGGCCCGCCGCCGCGCCTCGTCGGACATCGACTTGGCGGTTTCCAGTTCGGCGATGAGCCCGTCCTTCTCCGTCTGGAAGGACAGAAGCAGGATCGAGGACCGGTTGAGGTAACCCGCGACATAGGCGAAGAAGGGCAGGGCGACGACCAGCAGGCCGATCATGATCCCTTCGACGGGGGTGCGCAGGTCCATCGCGAAATAGGCATAGACGGCGACCGGGATGGCGAAGGTGGCCAAAAGCGCGCCGCGCAGCGACGAGGCCATGATGGCGGTGGCCCCAATGGCCAGAAGCAGGATCACGGCCTTGATGACGGGGAACTGATCGACCGCGCAAGTTCCGCAGCCGAGCGAGGCGAAATAGGCCCAGCCGATTCCGCTCAGGAAATGCGCGGCGAGGAAGCGGTGGCGACATTGAAGGGGCTTGAGTTCGGCGACCTCGGTGCGGTCGATCTTTCGGGAAACGAACACGAGGCCGGCATAGCAGGAAACCGCCAGCAACGCCCAGATCACGATCTTGCCGCTCATGCCGATGGCAAGGCCGGCCGCTGCGATCGCCACCACGAGCAGCGCGATCGCGGTGGCGCCGCCCATCATGGAGCGGGCATGAAGCTTGAGCAGTTCCCGGTCGAAGTCGGGATGGCTGGACTGCTGCGCGAGCCGGTCGCGCATCCTACGCACCGCGCGCGCCACATCGCTGTTGCGATGCGGCTTGCGGCGGTCCACGATGTTCTTGTCCGCCGTACTGGCGATTTGCACCGACATGGAAACTTCAATTTTCGAGCAGCGATCCCGGTGGCCGATGGTACATCGGAATGATTAAGAGACTGTTTTTCAATACGACTTCGCCGCAGCGCCGGCCGCGCGGCACGCGGCCCGCAAAAAGCCCGTGGCGGCGGTTTTTCGACTACGGGCTGACGGTCGCCCTGTTCGGCCTGCTGGCCGTGCTTGCGACCCGGCTCGACCGGCCGCAGGTGCTCGAGCGGCAGGGCCACCCGATCGTCAACGACGGCGATTCGCTCACCTTCGGCACGGTTCGCGTTCGCCTTTTAGGTATCGATGCGCCCGAGCAGGCGCAGACCTGCCGGCTGGACGGCGCCGACTATGCCTGCGGCCGGCGCTCGCGCGAAGCGTTGGCCAGGGCGATCGGCGGGCAGGCGGTTTCCTGCAGCGGCAGCGGGCACGACCGCTACGGCAGGCTTCTGGCCGTCTGCCGCGTCGGCGAGGTCGAACTCAACAGCCTGCAGGTCAGGGCCGGTTGGGCGGTCGCCTATGGCGGATATCAGGCCGAGGAAGCGGAGGCGAAGGCGGCAAGAGCCGGCATCTGGGCCGGCACGTTCGAGAAGCCGCAGGACTGGCGCCGCGACCACGGCGTTTCGCAGCCGCCGCCGGGCCGCGATCCGCTCACTGAAATCGGTGACCGGTTGCGAGAGACCCTTCGGTTTTGCTTCGAGTGGACCTATAACCTGTTCGTTGACACGAGCGGACGGTAACGAATGAAACTTTTCGACGGCGGCCGGGCGCCCAACCCACGGCGCGTTCGCATCTTTCTTGCCGAGAAAGGCATCGACGTTCCGCTGGTGCCGGTCGACATGGGCGCGCTGGAGCATCGGCAGGAGGCGGTACGCTCGCGCAATCCCTTGCAACGGCTGCCGGTGCTGGAACTGGACGACGGCACGATCCTCACCGAATCGGTGGCGATCTGCCGCTATTTCGAGGAACTCCAGCCCGAGCCGGCGCTGTTCGGCCGGGGCGCGCTCGGCAAGGCGCAGGTGGAAATGTGGCAGCGGCGGGTGGAACTCAACCTGTTCAACGCGGTGGCTGCGGCCTTCCGCCACATCCATCCGGCCATGAAGGAGTGGGAAGTGCCGCAAATCCCGGCATGGGGCGAGTCCAACAAGGCAAAAGCGGTCGAGTTCCTGCAATTCCTGGACGCGGAACTGGCCGGCCGCGAGTTCATCGCCGGGAAAACCTACTCGATCGCCGACATCACCGGCCTGGTGGCGATCGATTTCATGAAGCCGGCGCGCATCGAAATCCCGGCAGGCTGCCCCGACATACGGCGATGGTACGAGGCGATGGCAAGCCGGCCGAGCGCTTCCGCCTGACATGAACGCGCCGCTCGACAATCTCTTGGCGCAAATCCGCGCCTGCCGCATCTGCGTGGAAAACCCGATCGGCAAGGCGCTGCCGCACGAGCCGCGCCCGGTAATCGCCGCCTCCTCGTCGGCGCGCATCCTCATCGCCAGCCAGGCGCCCGGCACCAAGGTGCATCAAAGCGGCAGGCCCTTCACAGACGCTTCCGGCGACCGGCTGCGGCAATGGCTCGGCGTCAGCAACGAAGAGTTCTACGATCCGGGAAAATTCGCCATCGTGCCGATGGGATTCTGCTTTCCGGGGCAGGATTCCCACGGCGGCGACCTGCCGCCCCGGCGCGAATGCGCGGCGGCCTGGCGGCAGAAGCTGATGGACCTGATGCCGCAGATCGACCTGGTGCTCACCATCGGCATCTATGCCCAGAACTGGCACATGGGGGCCGCTCGGCATGGCTCGCTCAGCCAAACGGTGATGAACTGGCGCACCGTTTGGGACGCTTCCCCGGCCCGCAAGACGCTGCCTCTGCCGCATCCCTCCTGGCGCAACACCGGCTGGCTCAAGCGCAATCCGTGGTTCGAAACGGATTTGCTGCCTTTCCTGCGGGCGCAAATCCGCTCCCGCATCGGCTGAGTTACGCGCAATTTTTGCCTCCTCTATCCGGCAAAAGGCAGAACTTCTTTCTTGTTAAGGACGACTTTTCCAGCGATCATAGGTAATCTTTTCTAGAGAGAAGCCGAATGGATCGTCTGGACAGAAAAATTTTGCGCCTCTTGCAGGAGGATGCGACGCTGGCGGTCGCGGACGTGGCCAAGAAAGTGGGCCTGTCGACGACGCCGTGCTGGCGGCGCATCCAGAAGCTCGAGGAAGAAGGCGTGATCAAGCGCCGGGTGGCGCTGCTCGATCCCGTCAAGGTCAACGTGCGGGTCAACGTGTTCGTGTCGATCCGCACCAATTCGCACAGCCACGAATGGCTGCGGCGCTTCTCCGAGGTCATCCAGGAATTCCCCGAGGTGATCGAGTTCTATCGCATGAGCGGCGACGTCGATTACCTGCTGCGCGTCGTGGTGCCGGACATCGCTGCCTACGACGCCTTCTACAAGCGGCTGATCTCCAAGATCGAGATCCGCGACGTGTCGTCCGCCTTCGCCATGGAGCAGATCAAGTACACCACCGAAATGCCGCTCGACTACATGGTGCTGGACAAGGAATCGGGCGCCAACGCGGCCTGAGCCGGCCGGCCTACTTCTCCAGCCGTGCCAGCAGCGCGGAGGTGTCCCAGCGCCGGCCGCCCATCGCCTGCACGTCCTTGTAGAACTGGTCGACCAGCGCGGTGACCGGCAGGCTGGCGCCGTTGCGGTTCGCTTCGTCGAGGCAGATGCCGAGATCCTTGCGCATCCAGTCGACGGCGAAGCCGTAGTCGTACTTGCCGATGTTCATGGTCTTGTGGCGGTTTTCCATCTGCCAGGAGCCGGCCGCGCCCTTGGAGATGACCTCCACCACCTTCTCGATGTCCAGCCCGGCCTTCTTGCCGAAATGGATGCCTTCGGCCAGCCCCTGGATGAGGCCCGCGATGGTGATCTGGTTGATCATCTTGGTAAGCTGGCCCGAACCGGCCGGCCCCATCAGCCCGATCATGCGCGCGAAGGCGTCGATCACCGGCTTTGCCCTTTCGAACACCGCTTCCTCGCCGCCGACCATGACCGTCAGCACGCCGTTTTCGGCCCCTGCCTGGCCGCCGGACACCGGCGCGTCGAGGAAGGAGAAGCCCGCTTCCTTCGCCTTGCCGGCAAGCTCGCGCGCGACCTCTGCCGAGGCGGTCGTGTTGTCGATGTAGACGGCGCCCTTCTTCATGGTCCCGAAGGCGCCGTGCCCGCCGATCGTCACCTGGCGCAGGTCGTCGTCGTTGCCGACGCAGGAGAAGACGAAATCCTTGTCGCGCGCCGCTTCGGCAGGGGTTTCGGCCAGCGCGCCGCCATGCTCGGCGACCCATTTTTCGGCCGTGGCCTTCGTGCGGTTGTAAACCGTGACGTCGTGGCCTCCCTTGTTTTTGAGATGGGCCGCCATCGGATACCCCATCACGCCAAGACCGAGAAATGCCACGGATGCCATCGAACCACCTTCCAGACCGGAATTGAGAACTGCCGCCGATGTCTATGGCATGAATCGGATTCGTCAAGGACCAGATGCCGGCTTGCATGCGGGCAGCCTGTCGCCAGCGCGCCTTACCGTTTCAGGTGCCGCGTGATGCGCCGCTCGATCCAGTCGATGGCGTGGCGCAGCACCTCGACGATCATCAGGTAGATGATGGCCGCCCAGATATAGGACTGGAAGTCGAAGGTGCGCGAATAGGTCAGCCGCGTAATGCCCATCAGGTCGTAGACGGTGATGATGGCGACGATCGCAGAGCCCTTGACCATCAGGATCACTTCGTTGCCGTAAGGGCGCAGCGCCACGACCAGCGCCTGCGGCAGGATCACTTTCCACA
>ERZ778017.1388-NODE-1388-length-24166-cov-8.199162_pt1 | contig 24166 bp, 16 predicted proteins | sample MGYA00375747_ERZ778017 | MGnify/ENA primary metagenome ERZ778017 (study PRJEB29350, sample SAMN05509838) | bioreactor metagenome | biome: bioreactor; material: wastewater | place: South Africa: University of Cape Town | collected 2014-03-17 ...
CGCTCGTGATCGCCGGCGGTGGACGCGCTCCCGCGTCCACCGCCGGTAGCCCGGGGCGACGATGACACTCATCGGGCTGGTGGTGGGAATGCTGGTCGTCTGGCGCATCACGCACCTGCTGCAGGCGGAGGACGGTCCGTGGGATATCGTCCTTCGCCTGCGGCGGGCCGCTGGCCCGGGCTTGTTCGGTCGGCTCCTGGACTGCTTCTACTGTCTGAGCCTGTGGGTAGCCGCGCCTGTTGCCCTTCTCGTAGGCGAAGGCACGGTCGACCGTTTGCTGCTCTGGCCGGCGTTGTCAGGCGGCGCCATCCTGCTCGAACGCGCGACCAGTCGAGGCGGAACAGAGGCGGCGGACTATGTCGAGGACGCTGCCGGGATATCACCCTGCACATGGGAGGAGGATGATGAGCTGCTGCGGCCAGGGACGGAGCGCGCTGCGCGCGAGCATGTCGAGCGCGACCGGCGCAAGCCATGAAGCCAGCGCCTCACGTGACCGCCGGATGGGGGCGGCGCCGGCCGCCGGCAGCGTGCCGCTCGCGCGCGCTGAGCTGGACGGCGTGGATCGATCGCGCGCCTGGTTCCGCTACACAGGCGCAACGGGCGTGACGGTCGCTGGCGCGGCGACTGGTACGGTGTACCGGTTTCCCCACACCGGCGCGATGCTGAGCGTCGATGCGCGCGACCGTCGGTCACTGGCCATGGTACCCGTACTCGAGCAGGTACCAGCACCACTGTAGACAGGGAAGTGCAGCATGGGAAGCGACCGACCAGTCCGACCCGCCGTGACGGCGCGACGAGTTCATCAGGCCGTTCGCCTTACGCTCACATCCGGGCGGCTTCAGCCGCCAGCTCCCCTGCGCTCAGCTATTCTTGAGCAACGTCTGCGTTGCCACCGCCCTCGGTGCCTTGCCCTTGCCAGCCCTTGCCTCGGCCGTCACGCCCAGTCCGCTGCGGGCCAACCATCCCAGGCTCCCCGCGGCCAACAGGTGCTTCACGATCGACCGCACGTTGGCGAAATCGAATGGACCGCGCCGGTCGGCCGGCACTTCGGGACGGAACTGGATCACGTCGAGCGCGAAGAGCGCGACGAGGATGACGAGCACGACCGCGCCGACGGCAGCGACAACGGAGACCAGGCGGAGCGTGCGGTGATCCTCGGTGATGGCGGCGACGAGCCCGGCGAGCATGATCCCGAGCAGCGGCGTGAGGAGGAAGCCGGCGAGTAGTCCCGTCATGCCGAACCGCCAGCGGAAGTCACCTGGCTGCAGCGGCCAGACGTTGGAGATGAAGTCCGTCGCCGGTATCACGACGAAGAGGAAGGCGATGAAATAGCAGGGACCGGCGAGACGGCGTGCGAGCATGGGACCGGGGCTGGCGGTGGGAGTGTGGCGAGGTCGGCAGGCGTCGAGGAGATAACGAGCCGGCGGGCGGTGGGTAACGTCCCCGCCCGGCTCAGCCTCCCGTCTCCGTTGACCGGATTGGGGAGAGGACACTGATGGAGCACTCTGCCGCGGCCATCCCGGCACGGCCACGAGCGGGCCGACCTGGGGGGGACAGGCGACCCGCTCGTGGAGACGTGGGACGCATGCAGGATGCGTCCAGCGCCAGACCGTAATATGTGTAGCTGAATGATGCGGGATGGTACATGGCGGCGCCAGCCAGCGACGACGACGCCAACACTATCCGGACGCTTTCAGCTCTGCTCTGACCGACGGCGACGGTAGCCGAGCCCGGCCAGACCAATGAGGCCGCTGGCCATCATCAGGTACGTGGAAGGTTCGGGCGTCGCGGTGACCGTGGTCAGGAACTCCTGCTTTCCGCCCAACTCGAACTTCACGTCCGTCACGACGGCGAAGGTACGGTAGTCGATGCCCGCGGTGGCGTAGTTGTTCTGTGCCTGCGTGAGCCAGTAGGACGAGCTGTTGGCACCCGAGCCGCCCTTGTCGGGGGCGCCGGTGTAGAAGATGTTCCAGATGGCCGAGTTGATGGCGCCCGTCTGGCTGGAGTTGGCAGTCGCGTAGAACGTCGTCAGGTAGGCCGCCTGCTGGTACATCGTGCGTGCCGTCGTCTCGCCGTAAGCGAGACCCGCCCGGGTGTTGCTCAGGTCGCCCATGACGTTGGAGTAGGTCGCATCCCACTGCTGGCCCACGCTGACGGTGTGCTGGAAATCCACGCAGTAGATGTCAATGGTCGGGGAGCCGGGCTGGCTGATGACCTGGGCCTGGTAGGGGCCTACGTAATAGCCGTTCCAGGTCTTGGAGCCGGTGCTCGTGAGCTTGATGGTCTCGGTCTGGGCAGCGGCCGGCGAGGCCACTGCGGCGAGCACGAGACCGGCGAGAACTGCGCGGAAGGCGGTTTTCATGGCGCGACGTTGGGAGTGTGGAAGCGACCTGTGCCCTGGTTCGGTGCACACTGGCGGCAGGCCTGAATGAGGATGAGATCGCCCGCTCATCAGCGGCCGCGTCCCGGTCGCCAATTCTGGCATCCTTCGGGCCACGGCGATGGCCACCTGACGTCGTGCCAGGGGAGCTCCACCAGCTCCCGGGGATGTTGCCCCAAGTCGTTGTGGAACCATGACATCGGCACCTGCCGCCGATCTGGCGAGATTCCGATATCGCCGGCCGGTGGCTGGACCGAGCAAACCGGACTGTTGCGTGACAACTGTCGTTCTGTGGCTGTCCCGCCACGCCTGGGAGTTCCGCGCCCGGGTAACAGATGGCAATCACGTTGGGCGTCTGCAGTCGCCCCGATTCCGGAGGCTGTCCGCCAATCCCGACCGAAACGTTCCGAATGGGATTGACGCGATCCGCTCAGCCGGGTAGACTTCAATGCAAGGCCATTTGAGAACCATTCTCAACCATCCCAGAGCGTGCTCAATCTGATCCGCCGGCGCAGAAGTCCTGCAGCGCCAACCATCGCACAGACTACTGCCACCGCCGACGCCCCTGATGGCGCCGCGGTCGTGGATCGCGCGCCTCGTGTTGCCTGCGCGCTCTCGTCCTGTCTGGCCGGTGAGCGGGCGACGGTGCTGGCGATGGGTTGCGGTGAAATGGAAGCCTGTCGGCTCCGCACGCTGGGCCTCTGCGAAGGAGCCGCCGTGAGCGTGGTACGCACGCGCGACTGTACACTGCTCGAGGTTCGCGGCTCCCGGCTTGCCGTCTGCCTCTCCCTCGCCTCGGACATCACAGTCCTGCCGGTCGCCTAGCGCGCCATGTCCGCCGGTCCCGCCGCTCCCGGAAGCGCGACGGTCGTACCGCCGCCTACGGCGCCGGTACGTCCCACGAGCCCGCCCCGCCACCGGGGCGCCACCATGCGGATCGCCCTCATCGGCAATCCGAACACCGGCAAGAGCACGCTCTTCAACGCGCTCACCGGCATGCGGCAGAAGGTCGGCAACTTTGCCGGCGTTACCGTGGAGCGCGTGGAGGGAAGCTACCAGACCGCCGACGGCGAGCGCGTGGCGGTCCTCGACCTGCCGGGCAGCTACTCCCTCTCGGCGAACTCGCCCGATGAGGAGATCGCCCTCGAAGTCCTGCTCGGCCACGCTCCAGGCATACCACGACCCGACGTCATAGTCGTCGTCGTCGACGCGCTGCACATCGAGCGCAATCTGTACCTGACGACCCAGTTGCTCGAGCTTGGCCTGCCAATCGTCGTAGCCCTCAACCAGATCGACGCCGCCAACGCGGCCGGGGTCGAGATAGACGTGCCGGAGCTCATCCACGAGCTGGGGGTGACCGTCGTCCCCACGGTGGCCACGCGCCGCGACGGGCTGGAGACGCTGCGCCGCGCCATCATGCAGGCGCCATCGCTTCCCCTTCCCAGCCGCCGCTTCACCCTCCCGCAGGTCGCCGACGAGGCCCTCGCCCCGGTCCGCAAGCTGGTCATGGATGCCGGCTTCAGCGCCAACGTGGCGGAGATGGAAGCCCTCCGCCTGCTCGCCGTCGCCGCGCCCGAGAAGCACCTCGCCCACATCGCCGGGCTGGACGACGCGGTGGCCCAGGCGCGCACCGACCTGCTGGACGCGGGCATCAACCCGCGCGGGCTGGAAGCGGAACTGCGCTACGGCTGGATCAGCGGCGTCTGCTCGCGCAACGTCATCCACAACCCCACCACCCGCCACCTGATCGGCGACCGGATAGACGCCATCGCCCTCCATCGGGTGGGCGGTCCGCTGGTCTTCCTCGCCATCATGGGGCTGGTCTTCCAGGCCATCTTCAGCTGGGTGACACCAATTGCCGATGGCGTCGAGGAGTTCGTCGGTACCCTCGGGTCCATGGTCGGCACCCTGCTGCCACCAGGAGACCTGCGCAGTCTCATCGTGGACGGCGTGATTGCCGGCGTGGGAAGCGTGGTCGTCTTCCTGCCGCAGATCGCCATCCTCTTCCTGGCCATCGGCATCCTGGAAGACAGCGGCTACATGGCCCGTGCGGCGCTCGTGATGGACCGCTACATGCGCCGCGTCGGGCTGCACGGCAAGAGCTTCATCCCCATGCTCAGCGGCTTTGCCTGCGCCGTGCCGGCCATCATGTCCGCGCGCACGATCGAGGAACCCAAGGACCGCCTGGCCACCATCATGGTCGTGCCGCTCATGAGTTGCTCGGCCCGGCTACCCGTCTACACCCTGCTCATCGGCAGCTTCGTTCCGGCCACCCTGGTCCTGGGTGTCTTCAACCTGCAGGGGTTGACGATGTTCGCCATGTACCTGCTGGGTACCGTGGCCGCGCTGGGCGTGGCGGCGATCTTCAAGCGTACACTGCTCCGTGCGCCCAGCCGCCCGATGCTCATCGAGCTGCCGCCCTATCGCCTGCCGCGCCCCAGCAGCCTGGCCATCTCGGTGTCGCACAGGGCCATGCTCTTCCTCAAGCGCGCGGGCACGGTGATCCTCGCCGTCTCCATCCTGCTCTGGGCGCTCGCCACCTACCCCAGGAGCGAAGCGGCTCCGGGCACGCCTGTCGAGCTGGCCCAGGAGCAGCAGTTGGAGCAGAGCTTCCTCGGCCACCTGGGTCGGGGCATCGAGCCGGTGGTCCGTCCACTTGGTTTCGACTGGAAGATCGGCGTCAGTATCGCCGCCTCCTTTGCCGCCCGCGAGGTGTTCGTCTCCACCATGGGCACCATCTATGGCGTCGGCAGTGGCGACGAGGGCTCGCCGGCGCTGAGCGCACGGTTGGAAGCGGAGCGCGATCCGGTCACCGGCCAGCCGGTGTACACGACGTTGGTGGCGCTCTCGCTCATGGTCTTCTACGTCTTCGCCCTCATGTGCGTGAGCACGGTCGCCATCACCGTGCGCGAGACCGGCGGTGGCGCCACCGGTTGGGGGTGGGCCGGGCTCCAGTTCGGCTACATGTTCGTCCTTGCCTGGGGCAGCGCCTTCCTGGTCTATGCCGGCGGAAAGGCACTGGGCTTTGGCTGATGCAGCGTATTGCGCCACACACAGTGAGCGAACTCCAGATTGAAGAGGCTATCTCATGCAGACCATGATCGTTGTCCTCATCCTCCTTGCCGCCGCGGCCTACATTGGCCGCCGGGCATGGCGCACGGTGCGCGCCGGGGGTGATGGGGAGTCCGGTGGCAGTTGCAACAAGTGCCATTGAGGTAGCCGCGTAGCGGCTTCCGCTCTCCCGACTCCGGTATGGTTCCGGGCGACACACGCCGCTGGACAGCGCGAGGCCCGCGTGGAAGGTTGGAGAACGACAGTTCCCAGCACGCATCACCCACCTCCCCGCCGCCATGCGTTACGTCGCTCCGTTCGTAGCCCTTCTGGCAGCCGGCACGGCCGGACTGCTCCTGACGCCGGCCACCGTTACCGCCCAGGTCAGCGCCGTCGCTGTCGCGGCGGCCACTCCCACCGGCCCTACCCGTCTCCTGCGCTCGCCGACGGTGAGCGCGACGCACGTTGCCTTCGCTTACGCCGGCGACATCTGGGCGGTGGAGCGAGCGGGCGGCGCAGCCCGACGGCTCACCAGCCTGGGGGCCGAGGCGTCCAATCCCGAACTGTCGCCGGACGGGGAGTGGGTGGCCTTCAGCGCCGCCTACGGCGGCAACACCGACGTCTACCTGGTGCCGGTCACGGGCGGGCAGCCGCGGCGCCTCACCTGGCATGCCGGCGCCGATCTGGTGCAGGGCTGGACCCCCGACGGACGCTCCGTGGTCTTCGCCTCCGGCCGCGCCTCCGACGCGCCGTCGGCCGCTCCGCGCTTCTGGACCGTCCCCGCTGCTGGCGGTGTGGCCGAACCGATGCCGATGCCGCGAGCGTACGAGGGCAAGATCTCGCCGGACGGCAGGCGCGTCGCCTACCGCATGAACAACTCGTGGGACGAGGAACGTCGCAACTACCGCGGCGGCCAGAACCGCCCCATCTGGATCATGGATCTGGCCTCCCACGAGATTGTCTCACCGCCCTGGACCGATTCCAAGGACACCGATCCGGCATGGCTCGGCGACGTCGTCTACTTCATATCCGACCGCGACGGCGTGGCCAACGTCTGGTCGTACGACACGCGCACACAGGCACTCGCGCAGGCCACCCGGTTCACCGATTTCGACGTCAAGGCACTGGACGCCGGCGGCGGCGTGGTGGTCTTCGAGCAGGCCGGCTACATCCACCAGTTGGACCCGGCCAGCGGGCAGTCGCGGGTGCTTGACATCACCGCCTCCGCCGACTTCCCGTGGATGATGCCGCAGTGGAAGGACGTCGGGAACCGGATGACCAATCTGGCCATCTCGCCCACCGGAAAGCGGGTAGCCGTGGAGGCGCGGGGCGAGATATTCACGGTGCCCGCCGACAAGGGGGACGTGCGCAATCTCACAACCTCCAGCGGGGCGGCGGACATCGCTCCCATCTGGTCGCCCGACGGCCGCTCGGTGGCCTACTTCAGCGACCGCTCGGGAGAGTACAGGCTCTACATCGCGCCCCAGGAAGGGCTGGCCGCGCCGCGCGAGATCGTGCTGCCGGAACCCAGTCGCCCCTACTTCCCGGCCTGGTCTCCGGACGGCCGCCGCATCGCCTTCCAGGACTCGCACTTCCAGATATGGGTGGTGGACGTGCCGGCCGGCAGCGTGAAGGTGGCCGACAACGATCCGCACTTCAGCTCCGATCGCTCCATAAGGCCCACGTGGAGCCCGGACTCGCGCTACATCGCCTACCCCAAGCATCTCCGCTCGCTCTATCGCGCGATCTTCCTCTACGACGTCCAGACGGGCGAGAAGCATCAACTCACCGACGGCCTTGCCGACGCCACCCAGCCGGCATGGGACGCCAGCGGCAAGTATCTCTGGTTCCTCGCCTCGACCACCTACGGGATCAGTTCCGGGTTGCTGGACATGTCGGCCTACGACAAGCCGCAGACCAAGGCGCTCTACCTGGCGGTGTTGTCGAAGACAGAGCCCTCACCGCTGCGCCCGGAGAGCGACGAGGAGGCCGCCCGCGCCGGTGCCGCGCCGCGCGAGCCGGGGCGGGACCCGTCGCCAGCGGCGCCCACTGCGTCACCCGCTGAGAGTGGTACGGCGCGCACGGCCAGCGACACGCTGCGCCTGCAACCGTCGGGGAGCCGCCCCATCCGCATGGACCTCGACGGCATCCAGCAGCGCATCATAGCCGTACAGGGTGTGGCCGAGCGCGACTACCAGCAACTACAGTCGGGCGCGCCGGGCACAGTCTTCTTCACCGAGGCAATCCCGGCCACCGGACCGGGCGAGCAGGGCGGCGGCCAGGGCGGCGCGGCACTACATCGTTACGAGTTGAAGACGAGGCGCGCCGCGCAGTTCGTGCCCAGAGTCGCCCAGTTCATCGTCAGCGCCGACGGCAGGAAGCTGCTCTACCGCACCGGTGGCGCGCAGGGCTCGCTCTACCTCGTGGATGCCGACAAGCCCGCGCCGTCGGCAGGGCAGGGAAAGCTGGACGTCCGGTTGCGCGCGCTCATAGACCCGAAGGCCGAGTTCGCACAGATCTTTGCCGAGGGTTGGCGTAACCAGCGCAACAACCTGTACGTGAGGAACATGCACGGCACGGACTGGCCAGCCATGCGAAAGATGTACGAGCCGTTGCTGCCGTACGTGATGCACCGCGCGGACCTCAACTACCTGCTGGACAACATGGGCGCCGAGATCGCCATCGGGCACTCCTACGTGCGCGGTGGCGACCTGCCCTCCGTGCCGTCATCCAACCCCGGCCTGCTGGGCGCCGACTTCACCATCGACAACGGTCGCTACCGGATAGCGCGCATCTATAACGCCGAGAGTTGGAATCCGGAGTTGCGGGCGCCGCTGGCGGAGCCGGGGGTGAATGTGAACCAGGGCGACTACCTGCTGGCCGTGAACGGCGAGGAGGTGCGCGCACCGGAGAGCATCTATCGCCTGCTCGACGGCACGGCCAACAGGCAGACGGTGATCACCGTCAATTCGCGGCCTACGATGGATGGTGCCCGACAGGTGACGGTGATCCCGGTATCCAACGAGCAGGGGCTGCGCACCCGCGCCTGGGTGGAAGGGAACCGGCGGCTCGTGGATTCCCTCTCCGGCGGCAAGCTGGCCTACGTCTACGTGCCCAACACCGGCCAGCCCGGCTACACGAGCTTCAATCGGTACTACTTCGCCCAGCAGGACCGTCCCGGTGCGATCATTGACGAGCGCTTCAATGGCGGCGGTTCGGCCGCCGACTACATAGTGGACATCCTGGGACGCGACTTCGACGGCTACTTCAACAATCCCGTCGGCGACCGCTACCCGTTCACCAGTCCGGCGGCCGGCATCTGGGGTCCCAAGGTGATGATCATCAACGAGATGGCCGGCAGCGGCGGCGATCTTCTGCCGTTCATGTTCAGGTACCGCAAGCTGGGCACGCTGGTGGGCAAGCGCACCTGGGGCGGCCTGGTGGCCACCACCGACACGCCGCCGTTCGTGGACGGTGGCTCGATGATCGCCCCGCGCTTCGGCTTCTTCGACCGCGAGGGCAAGTTCGCGGTGGAGAACGAGGGTGTGGCGCCGGACATCGAGGTGGAGAACTGGCCGAAGGAAGTGATCGCCGGCCACGATCCGCAGCTCGAGCGCGCGGTGCAGGAGGGGCTGCGCTTGCTGCGGGAGCATCCGGTGGAGCGGGCGACGACCGAGCCTGCTCCACCGACGTGGGGGAAGCGGAAGAAGCCGTAGGGGCCGCGGAGATCGGAGTTTGATGCGGTGAAGGGCGGACCAGGCGTATGAGTATGCACGTCTGGTCCGCTCAATCCTCGCTGCCCGCTACCGCGCCATGCCGCAGCCGGAGCTGGGTGCCCCAGGGGTCCCGCGTCACGATCGACCCGTCAGAGCTACTCCGTTCGGCCGGGTACCCGGCCTGTGCGAGACTGCTCGCTGCGGCCGCGACGCTCTCCGCGTCCGGCAGCTCGATCGTCCACTCGAGCAGCCTGGCATCGGAGTCACCGGCCGGCTCAGCCCCTGCTGCCCAGGTATTGAGCCCCAGATGATGGTGGTATTTGCCTGCCGACAGGAAGAGTGCACCCGGGTAGCTCCACACGATCCTGTCCAGCCCCAGGGCCTGGTGGTAGAAGGCCGTCGCCCTGTCCAGGTCACCCACGTGCAGATGTACGTGTCCGATCGTCGTACCGGCCGGCATGCCGGCCCACGCCTCAGCTCCCGCTTCGCGGAGCAGGTCGGGCGCGTTCAGTGGGGCAGTTTCCATGCGGATCTCGCGGCCACGGGTCTCCCAGGCCGAGCGGGGCCGGTCGGCGTACACCTCAAGGCCCAGCCCATCCGGGTCCTGCAGGTAGAGCGCCTCGCTGACATGGTGGTCCGAGGCCCCCGCCAGTTCTCCCACCGCAGCAAGGTGCCGCAGCAATCGACCCAGGTCAGCCCGTGTCGGGAGCAGGATTGCGACGTGGTAGAGGCCCAGCCGCCCACGCCTCGGCACCGGTGCGGCGCCGGTGCGCTCCTGGAGTTCGATCAGGGATCGGTCGTCACCGTTGGCGACCAGCGTGGCTGCTCCACCATCATGGCGCGTCGGGCGGAAGCCGAGCACCCGCTGGTAGAAGTCCACCGAGCGCTCGAGGTCCGCTACCTGGAGCCGTACCAGTCCCGGACGGGACTCCGTGGGCAGTCTGTATCCCTCGGGTTCGATACCGTAGGTCGCATCGCTGCCGTCAGCTGTCTGGATCGCTCGTCGTGCATCCTTCATGGCTTCACCTCGCCGTGACAGCTCCGCATCCGCCATGCCCTGGAAGCCTCGGACCGGATAATGGACGCGCCTGCCTGGCAGTCAAGGGTGCAGACGCTCGCCCCTTGTTTTCGGATTTTCTTCGGTATATCGTAATCTCCCCTGCAGCCTTGGGAGGGCCGTATGCCGAAAAGTGACCTGGCGCTGGCCGGCGGCGAGTACGCCCCGGTCGCCGACCGCATAACGCTGTTCTACGAGCGGTTCCCCGACGGCCGCATCATCACCGAGCTCGTAGCCCGCGACGAGCGCGAGGTGACGTTCCGCGCGGCCGTCTATCGATCGTCCTCGGACCGCGAGCCGGCGGCCACCGGGTGGGCGGCGGAGCGGGAGGGGGACGGCGACATCAATACCGTCGCCTGTCTGGAGAACACCGAGACCTCGGCGATCGGCCGCGCTCTCGCCAACCTTGGCTTCACCGCCTCGGCGCAGAGGCCGAGCCTGGAGGAGATGGCCAGCGCCAACGCCCGCAGGATCGCCCAGGTCCGGCGGGCCGCCCGCGTCGCCGAGGCCGCGCCGCCAGTACAGTCACAGCCAGCATATGCGCCAGGCGACCCGGCCGACCCAGCCGGCATGGACGCTCCTCTCCGCGCCGACGTGCGAACTCTCGTGGACAACGCCGAGCGCGAGGGGCTGCGACCGGCGCGCGTGGCCGCTGTACGGGAACTCGCCAACCGCCCCGATGCCACCCCCGCACAGCTCGAGGAGGTGGAGCGCGGCCTGAGGGCCTGGCTCGCCCGCAGTACCTCCGCCGGCCGTCGGTCGGCTGGTTCTCCTTCGGCCAGCGCTCCATCCAGGACCATTCGGTCGGCGAACGCTCCGCCCGGGACCGTTCCGTCCACCCGCACCCCGTCCGCCGGCTGACCACGACTGCCTTCCACCGGTGGGCCACATGAGTCCGGGCACGCGGTGCTCCGGCTGCCTGGGCGTTCCCCGACCCGCCTGTCCGTGCCCGGCATCTATCCCCTGTAACCCACACACCCGGGGAGGACGACGGCCAGATGAGCGATCCTGCACGAGCCCGCGACCCGGCCGCGGCTTGGCCCGACGCCACGTTGCTGGCGGCGATGCGGCGCGAGGAAGCACCGGCACTGGTCGAGTTCTACGCCCGCCACATGCCGCTGCTGCGTCGGCTGGCGCGGCGGTGGGGACTGGGCTCGGCGGACGCCGAGGTAGCGGCCACCGACACCCTGACCGACGTCGCCCTGGCCCTCATGATGCCCGGTGCCGCGGCCCCGCGGGCGCTGGCGGCCTACCTGGCGACGGCGCTCCGTCATCGGCTGGGAATGACCCGGCGTACGACGTCGCGACGGGCCGCCCATGCGGTCGACATGGAGATGACGGGCGACAGCGCGACGGCCACGCCGCGGTCGGCGATCCCTCATATCGTAGCCGAACCCTCGGTCGTGAGCGCTCTCTGCTCGGCGTATGCCCTGCGCACCACGCGCGGCGACGTCGACGACGGTGAGCCTGTCACGTCGCCGGCCGACCCGGCGCTGGAGCGGCTGGTGGCGCGCGTGGAGAGCGAGCTACGCGAGGCTGACCGGCTGCTGCTCGTCTGGCTCGCCCATCACGTGCCGCTACGCACCATCGCCGAGTGGCAGGGCGTGCGCTACGACACCGCGGTGAAGCGGTCGACGCGGCTGCGGGAGCGGCTGCGAGCCGTGGTCGTGGCCCACGTCCACGCGCTACCGGCGGACGACCGGCTGCGGCTGCAACGTATCCTGGCGCGCGCGGGCGCGGCCATCGACACACCGCATCCAGAACCGGCCGCGCCCGCGGCGGCCGCCATCACAGTGCAGGAGAGCGACCGATGAGCGACCAGCCACATGATCGAAGCGCGCCCGATCGAGCGCACGATCAGACCCGGGAGCACGCGCCCGACGACGCGCGCCTGGTGCGACTGCTCGGCGCCGCACTCGAGCACCGGCTGCCGGAGGGTCCGGCGCAAGGCCGGGCACTGGACTGGCTGGCGCGCGACGCACGGCTGTCACAGTCGCCGGCCGAGCGAGCGCGCACGGAGATGGCCGGCGCACGGTTTGCCGAGCGCTTGCTGGCCCGCCGGGCCACCGCGCGGGCGATCGAACGGGCTGGCCTGCGCTGCCTGTCGGCCGTGCCGGACGAGCGGACACCGACGCGAGTGGCCCCTGTGGAGCTGGCAGTGGAGTTGGCCCGCGACGAACGCTGCGCGCCGCTGGTGGAGCTGCGCGTGGCAGCCGGCGCGGGCCGGGCGCTGTGGGATCAGGCGTGCGAGCGGTGGGTGACGCTGCCCGCAGGATTGCCACGGGGACGCTACCTGGCCCTCGGCGTGACCGGCGACAGCATGATGCCCCTCCTCGCCCCCGGCGACACGATGCTCGTCCGACTGGGAGAGGGAGTATCGGGTGGCGCGATCGTCGTCGCCCGCGCACGCGACGATGGCTACGTGGTGAAGCAGGTGGCCGGGGTGACCTCGCGGGGGCTGGAATTGCACTCGCTGAACCCTGCCTACGCGCCGCTCACCGTCGCGCTGGAGGCGGGCGTGGTACTGGGGACAGTGCTGGCCCGCTGGCGCGACGAGGAGGGCTGACGACGCGCGGAGCGCAACCTGCGGCGCTCCCGTCGGTCTCATCAGAATGTCCCGCAGCCCCATGTCATGACGCCACGCCTCCCGCTCGCCCTCGCCATTCTCGTCGGTGCCGGTGCCGTCGCGGCCGCCGTCGCCGTCGTCGCAACCAGTCAGGAGGGCGGCGCCGCGCCGCCCGCGGCAATTGTCGCCGCCACGACGTCGGCGCCCGCGCCGCTGCCGCTCGACAGCCTGCGGCTGGCCGCCGTCTACGTGCGCGCTGCCGCCCTGCCGCGGCTGCGCAGCCTGCTCGTGCAGCAGCACGGCACGATCGTGCGCGAGCGCTACTTCCACGGCGCCACCGCCGCGCGTGCCGCGAACATCAAGAGCGCGTCCAAGAGCGTGATCTCGGCGCTCGTGGGCGTCGCGCTCGCCGAGGGCGCGCTGCACGGCCTCGATCAGCCGCTGGCCGAGCTGCTCCCCGAGCAGGCCCGGGCGCTGGACAACGCCAAGCGCGCCATCAACCTCGAGGACCTTCTGACGATGCGCGCGGGGCTCCAGAGCACGAGCTTCGGTGGCTATGGCGCGTGGGTCTCGAGCCGCAACTGGGTACAGGACGCGCTGCGCCGTCCTATGGTGGACGAGCCCGGCCACCGCGGCGGCGACATGATCTACAGCACCGGCACGTCGCACCTGCTCTCGGCCGCGCTCACCCGCGCTACCGGCACCAGCACCTTCGAGTACGCGCGCCGCAAGCTCGCCGCGCCGCTCGGCATCACGCTCCGTCCGTGGGCGGCCGACCCGCAGGGCATCTACCTGGGCGGCAACGAGATGCACATGACGCCGCGCGACATGGTGAAGTTCGGCCAGCTCTACCTGAACCGCGGCCGCGCGCCAGACGGCACTCAGCTGCTGCCCGAGGCGTGGATCGATAGCAGCTGGGTGTCGCGCACGCGCTCTCGCTTCAACGACAACCACTACGGCTACGGCTGGTGGATCCGCGAGGCCGCCGGCCACCCGGTCTACTTCGCCTGGGGCTACGGCGGCCAGTACATCTTCGTCGTCCCCTCGCTCGACCTGGTGGTGGTCACCACCTCCGACCCCAACGCACCCAGCCGCAGCGGCAGTCACCGGGACGGGATCTACGGGATGATGGAGGAGATCGTGACCGCGGGGAGTGGGGCGTAGGCGCTCGCGTCGTCAGGCGTCGTCGCGGGGACAGCGCCACGTTCTGACGACGGAGCGCCGCGACCCGGGCCGGCCGTCGCGCTCGGATTCCAAGTAGCCGCCCATCCGCAGCATCCTGCACTTCCCACCGCGTTCGCGGCTGCAGTTCCTCTACGTCCTCCGCTACGTCCTCCGCGGTCGACCTGCCGTCGCTGGCCCCGACTTGCGGGACGGTAGTTGCTGTCCGTTAGCGGCACCTCCACTGCATGAAGACTCATCACATGGAGGGAATGATGACGGACGCACACGGGATCAGGATCGCGCGAATGGCCACGCCGGCGCTGACGGCGTTGACGGCGCTGGCGGCGCTGCTGCTCGCTGGCGCGGTCGCGGGCGGACAGGACGTCACGCACGGTGATTCGGCGGCGATAGCGGCGACGGGACACGGGCGGGTGGAGCTGGACGTGCGGCGCGGCGCCGGAAGCGACACCGCCCACGGCGGGATGCGCATCGCGCTTGACGCGCGGATCGCGGCGCGCGTCGGCATGGCCGCCGGCGCGGCCACGGTCGCGATCGTGCTCGGTGCCGGCGGACTGGCGTCGCGGCGGCGCCGGGAGAGCGGCGCTGCGCGATGACCGCGCGGCGGCGGGCAGTCGACAGGCGGTAGTTGTCCGGGAGCGGCATCAGAGGGAGAGCCGGGCATCGCGTCGCGGAACACGCCGCGTCAGCTGGCCCAGCCTCCCCAGGTTCCGGAGAACCGCATGCCTCACCCGCACTCACCGTACCAACGGGCGCAACACCGCCTGATACGCAGGTTGGCCGGCGTCGCCGCGGCGATCATCGCCGCCACGACAGCGGCGCCGATGGGCGCATCGTCGGCTCTGGCGGCGCAGGATACCACGCCGCCCACCATCACCCTCGACCGGCCCAGCGGCGCCCATTTCAGTACGCCGGCGCTGGCAATCGCGATCACGGGCTGTGATTCCCAGTCCGCGGTCACCGACGCGATCCTCACCCTCAACCTCGGTGCGCTGCAGTACGACACCGCTGGCCCGAGCTGGCAGTGCAACGGCTACAGCGAGATCTTCACCACCACCGTCACGCTGAACCCCGGCTCCAACAGCTTCAAGGCGGTGGTCTGCGACCTGTACGGCAACTGCGCCACACGCACGGCCACGTACTACCTCGACCAGTCGTACGCCATCGCCGTGACGCCCGACGGCGGCAGCGCCGGCACGCTCGCCGCGGGCGCCTCCACACAGGTCCACTTCACCGCCCACAACAGCGGCACCGCCGCCGGCACGGTCAACCTCGGCGCCAGCTGCAGCGGGGCCGTGCAGGGCTGCGCGCTGGCCGGCTCCAGCAGCGTCACCCTGGACGCCGGCGCATCCACCGACGTCGCCGTCGACGTCACCGCCGGGCCGGCGGCCGGCACCATCACCGTCAACGCGTCGGCCGCCTTCGCCGCCTCGCCCTCCACCAGCGACGGCGGATCGCAGACGATCACGGTCACCGCGCCGCCGGTCCCGGTGCCGGCCTCGGTGAGCGTGTCGGTGAGCCCGTCGGTGATCGTCGTGGGCGGCAGCGCCACTGCCACGGCCACCGTCCGCGACGCCAACGGCCTGGTGATGAGCGCCCAGAGCGTGAGCTGGCAGGCCAGCCCCGGCGGCGTGGTGAGCGTCACCTCCACCGGCGCCACCGCGGCGCAGCTCGGGGCGCTCGCCGACGGCCAGGCGACGGTCACCGCCACCACAACGAACAGCGTCACGGGGAGCGCCGGCGTCACCGTCCAGCCGGTAGTCCAGCCGACGGTCGCCGTCGCGGTCCACGCGCTGAACGCCGGAGCGGCGATCGCCCGCGACCGGTGCCTGACCGTCGCCATGGGCGGCGACGCGGTGGCCGAGTGCGGCGACATGCGACTGGTGCACGCGCTCCCGGCCACCCGCAGCATGAACGTCACGCGCTCTCCGGCGCTCGTCTACGGCAGCGCCCACGCGAAGCCGGGCGCCCTGGTCGCAGCCGACGTGACGCCGCAGGACTTCGTCCCCACCTCGGTCACCGCGACACTCCAGATCCCCGGCCGCACGGCGGTGCAGCGGACGTACGGCTGGAGCGCCTGCGGCGGCGGAAGCTGCCGCATCGTGGTGCCGGTGGACGCGGCGGCGCTGGGGCTGGGCAGCGGCGTGTACGCCTACACCCTCTCCGTCTCGGCCACCAACGGATCCATCACCCGCCAGGCGAGCGCCACCGACACGTTGGCCGTCGTCGACCGCGCGGCGAGCCCGTTCGGCGGCGGCTGGTGGCTGGACGGGCTGGAACAGCTCGTGGCCGCCGGCAGCACGGCGCAGCTCTGGATCGGCGGCGACGGCAGCACGCGGCTCTACCGCCAGGTGGGAAGCTCGAACGTCTTCCTCGCCACGCCGGCGGTGGACCGCCCGGACACGCTGCTCCGCGTCTCGACGTCGGAGGGGCGGCGGCAGCTACCCGGCCACGCCTACGTGCAGTTCGACGCCGGCGGGCGGCACGTACGCACCGTGGACCGGCACGGCCGGGCGACCGAGTTCTGGCACTCCACCGTACTCGGCGCATCGCGGCTCGACTCCATCGGGCTGGCCGTGCCGGCCGGCTCGGCGACCACGCTGCGCTACCGCTTCGGCTACGATGTCTCCAGCGGCCGGTCGCTGCTCTCGAGCGTGACCGCGCCGGGACGCGCCGCCGGCAGCGACACCACGCAGCTCGTCATCGCGGCTAGCGGCGCGGTCACGCGCATCACCGACCCCGACCAGCACTGGATCGGGCTCGCCTACGATGCCGGCGGACGCCCGAGCGCGCGCCGCAACCGGCGCGGCGACTCCACCTTCTACGCCTGGGACGAGGCCGGCCTGCTGCGCCAGGCCACCGTCGCGATGGGCGGCGGCGCGCCGTCGCCGGTGACGACGCTCTGCCACGCCCACAGCGCGAGCCTCACCGCCTGCGCCGGCGGCGCGGCCAGCGGCCGGCCGTCGAGCACCGTGCGCACCCTGCACGACGGGCCGCGCACCGACGCCGCCGACACCACCGCCTTCAGCCTGGACGGGCGCGGCGCGCCGACGCGCATCACCAACGCCCTGGGACAGGCCACGATCCTCACGCGCGCCGACAGCCGCTTCCCGGCGCTCGTCACCCGGATCCAGCGGCCCAACGGCTTCGTCACCACCGCCAGCTACGACGCCGGCGGGCGGCTGCAGACGACGTCCGACCTCTCGCCCCTCGGCGCCGGCAGCGGCACCGCCACCACCACCTACGCCTGGAACACGACCTGGGACCGGGTGGCGAGCGTGACGCCGCCGGCCGGACCGGCGACGACGATGACCTACGACGCCGTGACCGGCGACCTGGCCACCCAGCAGACCGGGCCCGACGCCAGCCGCCAGGTGAGCTACCGTTACCACACCGGCGCGCTCGCCGGCCTGCCTCGGGCGGTGGTGGTGGGCGGCGTGGTGCGCGACTCGATGGAGTACGCGCCGGCAACCGGGAATCTGGCGGCGACCATCACCGCCCTCGGCCACCGCACGACCGTGGCGCAGGACGGCGCCGGCCGCGACACGCTGGTCGTGCGCCCGGTGCAGGGTGGCGCGACCCCGCTGGTGCAGCAGGAGCGGCGCGTGTACGACGCCGCCGACCGGGTGACCCAGACCGTGGCCAGCGCGCCGTCGGTGCCCTACACCCTGCAGGCGCTCACGCCGGACACCGCGGCGGTGCCGGCGCTCACCCTCACCACCAACCAGGAGTACGACGCCGAGGGGCTGCCGGTGCACACGTCGTCGTACTCGTCCGGCGACTCCGACGTGACGATGGACGTCACCTACACGTACGACGCAGCCGGCCGGCTCACCCACCGCAGCCACGGCGCCGGACCGCGCTGGTTCGTGTACGACGCGGCCGGCAACGCCGTGCGCACGGTGACCGCGCTCGGCGACACGGCGGTGCAGAGCTTCGACGCGCTGGACCGGCTCACCCGCCGCGTCACGCCGTCACGCCACTACGCGCAGCAGGGCTGCACGGGGCTGCCTGCGGGGCCGATCACGGGTGCGGGCAGCGGCTGCTTCGTCGTCTGGCCGTACTACCCGAACGACGGCGGCACCGGCTACACCGTGTCCGGCGACACGGCGACCTTCGTCTACGACGTCGCCGGCAACGTCATCCAGGCGGACAACCGCAACGCGCGCATCCGGCGCGGCTACTTCCCCAACGGCCAGCTCCACACCGACACCACGCGCCTGGGGAGCTACAACTCGCCGCGGCTGGACACCGACATCCGCGGCCAGCGCTACAGCTACGACCTGGCCGGCCGGCCGCTGACGATGGCCTGGGAGCGGGGCACGACCAGCTTCGGCTACGCCGACACCGACCAGGGCCAGCCGAACCGGGTGACCGACCCGTCGGGCAACGTCTACCGCTGGGAGTACAGCGCGCTCGGCCAGCCGACGCGCTTCACCGCCGCGCCGGCGAGCGCGCCGACCGTCGTGGGGATCGAGGAGACCCGCGGCTACGACGTCGACGGCCAACTCGCCTGGCGCTGGCGGAAGTCGAAGAAGGACAGCACCTGGACCGTGGCGCTCGACTCGCTCTGGTACGATGCCCGCGGCAAGGTGGTGGACGTGGCCGTGGGCAGCCGGGCGAGCGGGAGCGAGCGGGTGCGGCTGGCCTACGACGGCCTCGGCGCGATCACCGCCCAGGAGCGCACGCGCAATCTCGGCGCGCAGTACGACGCCGAGGAGTTCAGGAACGACGCCTTCGGCAACGTGCTCTACAGCCGCACACGCTCCTCGGCCTGGGGCGACGGCGTACCGCAGGTGGCCACCTACGGCCTGGACGGCCAACTGTTCGGCCGACACGGAGTGCTCCCCTCCCCTCTGCCGCAGGGCGCGGTGCAGGAGGAGCTGGCGCAGGGCTTCGATGGCGCCGGCGGCGTGCGGGTCAGCTCGCTCCTGCGCAGCGATCCCAACCTGTCCCAGTGGCGCGACCAGACGGCGAGCCGGCCGTACTACGACGGCGACGGCCGGCTGGCCGTGGTCCAGCGCTACGCCTGGCACGCCAGCGGCAGCAGCGGCACCAGCGACGGCGCCTGGGAGGAGTACCGCTACGACGCCCTCGGCCGCCGCGTGATGACCCGCGTGCGACGCCCCAACGGCGGCGCGCCCACCGGCACCAACCCGCTCTGCTCGTCCACGGTGAGCGGCGTCTGCAGCTCGTACTACGAGCGCACCTGGTGGGCCGGCGACCAGATCCTCGCCGAGTGGCGCACCGCCGACGGCACCCCCAACCCGACCAACTCCGGGACCGTGGGCTACGTACACGCGCCGGGTGTGAAGGGGATCGACGCTCCGGTAGCCGTGATCACCGGCACCAGCGTCCGCGTGATCACGGAGGACTGGCGCGGGCTCGGTGAATCCAGTCTCTTCCCGAACGGCGCGCCGGCGGACAACACGCTCTACGGCGGGACGGCGATAACGGTGGCGTGGCCGAGCGGTAAGGGGGCGTACTTCACGCCGTACCTGGGCCAGCCGTCGGGGTCGTCGGTGGAGAGCACCTGGCTCGGCTCGCTGGTGGAGAACGTGGCCGGCGCGGCGGGATTGCTCTATCGGCGCAATCGGTACTACGATCCCCAGAGCGGGCGCTTCACGCAGCAGGACCCGATCGGGATCGCCGGTGGGGTGAACGTGTACGGGTTCGCGGGCGGAGATCCGGTGAACTACTCGGACCCGTTTGGTTTGTGTCCGGTCTGTCTCGGCGGCATCATCGCTGCTGGCGAAGGAGCGTCAGGGACCGCGGCCGGAGCAGCCGCAGCAGCTGGAGCCGCTGCAGCCGCGGCCGTCATTGCTGCAAGGGCAGACGAGATCGCTGACGCGGTAGGCAGCGCTACCGACGCGCTTCGCGACAAGATCCAGGTCAAATTCGTCACATACACGCGAACGGGCCGGAATGGCCAAGTGTATTCTGGACGCGCTCGCGGTTTCGGGAATCCACAATCCATCGTCAACGCACGGGCCTCAGGACATCCCGCTCGACTCGCCGGGTTCGGGCCGGCCGTCCTAGATAAGTGGGCGACTGGTCTTGAGGGTTACCAGGCGATCCGCGGACGAGAACAACAGCTCATCGACACATACGGTGGTGCACAGAGCGAGGGCGGCACCTCGGCGAACCTCATTCGCGGGGTATCGAGGATCAATCCGGCTGCAGGATTGTTCAATGCGGCAGCCACCGCGATGTTTGGACCCGTGCCCTAACGTCAAAGCTCATGGCCAACAAGAAGCTGAACCCCGAAACCGAAAAGGCCGTATCGGCCATCCGGGAACGGTTAGTACTGACACTCCAGTTCATGCAGGATGCGCAGGAGTTCCCGAGCGGCAAGCAGTGGCTGGACCTCGTAGAGGAGGCCGCAAGCAGGGGGGAACTCCGCACACTCCGTCTCCTGGCCAAGGAGGTCGATGCCATGACGAGCGCCCTCGCGTCCCATGAGCGGGACGGGCTAGAAGCGTTGCTCCTATCACGACTCGGTGTAAACAAGGAAGCAGAGCGCGGCGATCTGCAGCGCCAAGTCGCGAAGGTGCTGAATCGTGGTACCATCGCCAGTGAGAAGGAGCGTCGCCGACTTGAGGAGTATGCTGAGATGCTCGAAGTAACCGGTGGGGAGCCAGCGGAGATAGAGAGCGTCCGGCAGTTGCTTCGATCTGGCTGACCATAGTCGGACATGCGGCCCCAGAGGCAGCGGCGTACGGTTAGTCCGTACGTCGCTGCCTCGCCCCATGGCGTACCGAGCTCACACCAATGGCAGGCCGAGTCTCAATTGGGGTCTCGCACGCCAACGGCGCACGGACTGTCCGGATCGCGGGGCCTCGCCGGTGGGCCAGGTCTGTCGTTGGAGTCTCGTGCCCCGTCGCCGGGTCGCCGCCGACTGAGTCTGGCGGCGATCCTCCGCGGCGCGTAATTCTGAGCCGAGCCTGAGTTGGGCACTGGACGTGGGCCGGAACGAGCCCGTGGGTCATCTGCTATCCAGGAGCCTCGAGGGGCTGACCGGATGGTGGACCTCACGGGCTCGTTCCGGCCCGTCAGGGAGCGCACGGGCTGCGGCATCGTGCACCCCGGTGTGCATCGGTTGTGAAACAGCGCCAACCTGCCGCGTACCTGGTGGAGTCGTCGCGCAACACTGAAAGATCCTGGGGGCTCGCGGCGGAGTATGTCGTGCTCCGCCCGGCCCGACCCCTCTTCACTGACGCTTTCGACTCGCGGGAGCGCTAGACGAATCTCTTGGGAGCGTGCCGCACCGCCTCGCTGCCCGGCCGCCGAAGTTGATGATGGGTCGAAGCCGCTCCCGCCACGCTCGGCTCGTCTACGAGGAACCCTCCGGTACCACCCAGTTTGGGCGGTCCGGAGACCGAGCACCAGAGGGAAGTTGCCGATCCGGACAGGGGTGCTATCCAACCCGGATCGGCCGCCCTCGAGCCGCTACTTCTCGTGAACGCGGTGGCGCTCGAGCCAGACCTCTGCCCGGAACTCCTCGCCCGTCTGCATGAGGTGCAGGAGCATCGGCACGAGCTTCCGCGCAACAGCGCACATCGCGCTGATCTTCGCCCCGCCGTTCCTCGCCTGCAGCGCCTCGTACTCGGCACGCGCGAGCCCCCGCTGCTGGCACCACCGGCCGGCGAGGAGGAAGAGCTGCCGACGGAGCGCGGGGCGTCCCCGCTTCGTCTGCCGGAGCCGCCCGCGCACCGAGACTCCGCTCTCCTTACGAGCGAGGTTCATCCCGGCGAGCTTCAATATCTGTCGGGGCGAGACGTAGTCGTGCGGGTCGCCCACCTCGGCGATGATCGTCGCCGCGCAGACGACGTCGATCCCAGGTACCGTGGTGAGCGCGCGAGCGGCGGGTGTGAGCTCGACCAGCGCGCGGAGCCGGATCTCGACCTCGGCGGCATGCTCGCGCACGAGAAGGAGCCGGTCGAGGAGGCGGAGGATCTCGGCGCGCCGAGCCTCGCTACCGGCCGTGAGTGCGACGCTCGTCCGCGCATCGGTGAGGAGCGCGTCGAGTCGCGGCTTCGGCATGTGGTTCTGCGAGACGTCGCGCGCGAGCTTGTTCACCGTACGTCGGGGGGCCGCCGCGAGGTCGGCCGGAAGCGGCCACGCCTGGAGGAGTGCGAGCGGCGTGGGCTTGACGATGGTGGAGAAGTGCCGCATGAACTCGGGCCACGCGAGGTCGAGGACCGCGAGCAGCCGGTTGCGGTGACGCGTCTGCTCGACGGCGAGCCGCCGCCGTTCGGTGGCCAGGAAGCGGAGTTCGGCCGCCGTGTCGCTCAGGAAGGGGTAGCTGACGAAGTAGCCCTGGGCGAGGAGCTTGGCGATCTGCGCGGCGTCCTTGTCGTCGCTCTTCCGCGGGCTGTTGTCCTCGACCTCCTTGAGCCGCTTGGTGACCGAGGCGAGGACGTTGACGATCTGGTAGCCGCGCCGGTGGAGATCATGCGCGAAGGTGAAGCCGTAGTGGCCGGCGAACTCGAGTCCGACGAGGATCCTCGAGCGCGGCACGTGGGGGAAGGTGGTGGCGAGGTACGCGTCGGCCGCGTCGAAGCCCTCGCGGCTGACGGGCACCACCTGGGCGCCGAGGCGCCGCCCGTCGGGTCCGCGGGCGACCATCTTGTGGAACACCTTCCCGGTGTCGACGCCGACGTGGACGGGGAACTGGACGGCCCACTCGGCCTTGCTGTCCACCGTGCCGTGCTGGCTCCAGCCGGCGGGCGAGCGGAGCGGCTCGCCGGCCTCGAGTGAGGCGAGATGCTGCTCAGGGTGTTGCTCGGGGTGCTGCTCGGGATGAGGCGAGGCACGCTGCGCGGTCATCTGAGCTCCTTCGAGGGCTGGGCCCTCGGGAAGGGATGATCTCAGAAGCGCGCCTCCGCGGCGCGGACCCGTGGCCTGCCGGCGCTATGTCGCCGTCGTGCGCGACACGCCAGGGCAGGCGGCGGCTTCCGAGCCGCATGCAGTCGCCGAGTGGATGCGTCTTGGAGGAGGATGCTTCATATTCGCTTGTCGGCGCTATAGGGACTTACGCCGGCGCGGTGAGGCCAGCGAACGACGCGATTCTACGGAGTGGGATCCGTATGTAGAGGTCTGTCGTATTCGGATCCGTTTGGGCTCTGTAAGAACGCGAAGGGTGAGCCGGTTCATCCGCGGGAGTGCGACAAGCCACTGGAGTCGCCGGCAGTGGATCCGGTGGCAATCCTCACGGGGTTCGCCACGGGGCTGGTCAAGGGAGTATTCACCAGGGCAGCTGTCGGTGCGGCGGGCGCGGCCAACGCCGGTGAACTCCAAGCGACGATTCACGGCGCGGGCCTACTCGCTGATGCCTCGCGTTCGGGAGTTGCCGAGGTGAGGGATGTGATGGTCAATGCGACGCGTGACGGCCTCCAACGCGATGGTGCGAGGGTCTACATCCAGCAGGTGGGCGAGCGATTCAATGTCGTCGTGATGGGCGAGCGCGGCCTGGTGATGAACCTGAAGACTATTTCGGAGAAGTCGCTCACGAGACTCGCAAAGCGCTATGGCTACGAGCACCTGCTTCCCTGATCGAGGTGAACAATGAGATTTCAGTGCTGCTTCTGTGGTAACGAGATAGTGCAGATGGCTCCAGATCCTGTGCGACTCCAGATCAGTTCGGAGGATCCAGCGGAGCAGCAGGATCTGTACTGCCATCAACGCTGTCTTCAGCGCGCAGTTCATCCGACGATCCCTCTGATCGTTGGTGAACCAGAGTAGTTGAAGGAGGAGCCAACGCGGCATGGTCCCTTGTCGGCCGTGCCGTGTTGGCTCTCCTGGTCCCCATGGGCCCGGTGTCAACTCGGTGCGGAGCACCTCCGGATCGCCGGGCTTCACGGGGGTGTCTTCGCCTGGAAGAGCCATGTCTAGCTCGGTGCTTTGGGCCACTCTAGCACCCGCGGGCTTGTTCCACGGCGAAGGCGACGCCGCACGACAGAAACGCGTCTGCCAGGTCTGGACGGAGTCGTCCGGAACCGCCCGGATCATCGGGCCTCGCTCAAGCAGCAGTCGTTCAGGACGCTCGACCAGGGCTTCGACGGCGCCGGCGGCGTGCGGGTCAGCTCGCTCCTGCGCAGCGATCCCAACCTGCCCCAGTGGCGCGACCAGACGGCGAGCCGGCCGTACTACGACGGCAACGGCCGGCTGGCCGTGGTCCAGCGCTACGCCTGGCACGCCAGCGGCAGCAGCGG
>ERZ778017.1389-NODE-1389-length-24165-cov-6.956989_pt1 | contig 24165 bp, 24 predicted proteins | sample MGYA00375747_ERZ778017 | MGnify/ENA primary metagenome ERZ778017 (study PRJEB29350, sample SAMN05509838) | bioreactor metagenome | biome: bioreactor; material: wastewater | place: South Africa: University of Cape Town | collected 2014-03-17 ...
CACCGTGCTCACCGCCCAGGACCAGAGGAAGGGGCGCGAGATCGGGTAGGGCTTGCCGGTGTAGCGCGGCAGCAGTTCGTAGATGGCGATCACGCCCATGTAGATCGCGGCGTTGATGTACTGGTGGCCGAACCAGTAGGTCAGCGTCTTCACGAACAGCGGGTCGAGCGCGACATCGGGAAAGAAGATGTTCACCAGGCTCATGACGAGCACGACCGCGCCGGCGATGATGCCCAGCGAATTGGAGATGATGACCATCGTGCTCGCCACCACCGCCTTCGGGTGCTGCGGGTCGATGGTGCCGCCCAGCAGCCACTGCAGGCCCAGGGCACGGCCGAGGTTGCCGTGCACCTTGATGATCGCGGCGGCGGCGTCGAGGTAGAAGAGCAGCGAGCCCACGCCGATCAGCAGATAGCCGAAGAGGAACAGCGCCGAAGCTCCCGGCGTCCACATGCCCATGCTCTGCACCGGCAGCGGATAGAGGAAGGTCCAGAGCGCGCCGTAGCCGCCGAAGGTGATCGCCAGGATGATGCAGGCCACGCCGAGCATGAAGAGCACGTAGTTGGCGACGAAGGCCCACAGGTGCAGATGCACGTACTTGCGCAGGAAGAACCACATCACCGCGGTCGTCACCAGCGCGGCGGTGCCGACCATCCCGGCGCCGTGCAGCGACAGCAGCTGGTAGAAGACGTTGGGCGCGAGCTCGAGCCAGCGCGCCTGCGCCATGCGCATCGTCAGGCCGACGATCATCATCGTCACGAAGACCACGACGCCGGTGATCATGTAGAGGTTGAAGGCGGTGCGCGCACCGCCGCCGAGGCGCTCTTCCTCGGGATACAAGGTCGCTGCGGCCATGCTCATTCCCCCTTGGCGGCGATCACTTCGAAGCTGGCCTTCATCGGCCCGTGGCCGATGCCGCAGTACTCCAGGCACTGCACCGTGTAGGTCCCGGGCTGATCGAAGGTATGCAGCAGCTTGTTCGAGTAGCTGGGCATCGCCTGCGTCTGCACGACGATGCGACCCTCGGGCGAGTAGATGGCGAAGCCGTGGTTGACGTCGGCGCTCGTGACGCGGAACTCGACCGCGCTGCCCGCCTGCACGGTCTCGGGCGTGAACTGCCAGGACCACATGCGCGCGACGACATCGACCACCTGCGGCGCACCGAGGTCACCGCTCTGCGCGGGAATCGGGAAGCGGTGCAGCGTGGCCCAGGTGCCGCCGACGAAACCCACGAGCAGCACGCCGAAGAGCCAGCGCCGCAACACGTTGGCCTTGTGCGCCGAACGGCGCGTCGCCTCCGCGTCGGCGACGCGGCCGGACTGGCTGACGACGTACAGAAAGCCCAGCGTCACCAGGCCCATGCCCGAAAGCGCGATCGCCCAGATCGCATCCTGAAGGTCCATGCTCTTCCTCTCCTGTGACTGCGGTACTCCGTTCGACGGGCCATCCCGCACGGCACGCAGGAATGCCGCGGCGGCAGCGTCGACGGCGGCGTGAAGACTCTGCGCAAGCGTCGCTCATGTCAACCGGCAATGCCCGCATGAGACGATGAAGCAACGCCGACGCACCTTCTGCGCATCGTCAATCATGCAACCGTAAAAGGGGCTTGCAGCAACGCACATGCTGCGTTCGACTTCGATCATCGTTGACGCACGACGTCACTTCTTTGGTCGGCGCGTCAGCGCATGCGGGCCTGTCTTGCACGCGTGCGCCTGCCGCACGCGCGGTGCGGCAGGCTGCACGCGACCCGATCAGCTCGCTGCGCCCAGCACCTGTCGCACCGGGACCGCAAAGGTCAGATCGAGCTCCTCGAGCAACGCCATGATGCGCAGGCTGATGCGCTGCTGCGCGTCCATGTAGACCGTGTAGTCGGGCGAGAGCACGTAGTAGACGAGTTCGAACTCGAGGCCCGATTCGGCGAACTTCGACAGGTGCGCACGATCGAGCCGCACGCGTTCGTCGACCTCGATCGCGGCGCGCGTGCCCTCGGCGATGCGCTGCACCTGCTCCCGGGTCGTGCCGTAGGGCACGCGGAAGGTCGACACGATGCGGCGCTCCTGCATGCGGGTGTAGTTGCGGATCAGCTGCTTCAGCAGCTCAGAGTTCGACACCACCAGTTGCTCGCCCGTAAGTGACTGCAGCCGCGTCGTCTTCACGCCGATCCGCGTCACCGTGCCCAGGGCATCGCCGAAGATGATGAAGTCGCCGATCTCGAACGGCTTGTCGAGTGCGATGGCGATCGACGAGAAGAGATCGCCGAGGATGTTCTGCACCGCCAGCGCGACCGCGACCCCACCGACGCCGAGGCTGGCGACGAAGGCCGTGATGTTGACTCCCATGTTGCCGAGCGCGGCCAGCAGCAGCATCGTCCACACGATGGTCTGCAGGATCCAGCTCAGGATGCCCAGCAGCGCGCGGTTGGTATCCCGACCCTGCTCCGGATCGGAGCGCACGCGCAGCCAGAAGCGCACCAGCGCCGTAGCCCAGAGCGCCAGCTGCAGGCCAACCAGAATGAACTCGGCCTGCGCCAGCACCGCAGCCGGTCGCCGCGGCAGCTCCAGCGTTCCCGCCGCCAGCGCCACCGCCAGCAGCAGCAGCACCCAGTACCGCGTCGCTCGCAGCAGTGTCAGGACGAGGTCACGCACGCGCTGGAAGTCGGCGCGTTGCCGCCGGTCCAGGGTGATGACGACGAAGCGCAGCACACCACCGACGATCGCGAGCCCGCCGAGGGCAAGCGCGACGGCGAACACCCATGCCTGCACCGGATTGCCCAGGAACTCCGCCTGATTCCACCAACTCGTCATCACCCTGAACCTCCTTTCACACAGCGCAGCGACCGACCCCGCTGGTCCCGTCGCGATGGCTCATCCTACGCGGCCCCTCGTGCGCGCCGCATACTTCGCCCTCGCTGCCGACGCTGCATCCCGACACGTCGTCTCGCAACTTGATCGATCCCGAGCACCGACCCGCCATGCGCCGCCCCTCCTCCTTCGCACTCGCCCCTCTGTCGCTTGCGCTCTGCGCGCTTCTTGCCATGCCCTCAGACCCTGTCCTTGCCGCCAGCCCACGCCCGCGGGCGGAGATTCCCGCCGAGTTCAAATGGGACTTCAGCCCCATCTACCCCGACTGGGCCGCCTGGGAGACCGGCATGGCGGAGATGGAGCGGCGCATGGACGCCTTCGCCAAGCTCAAGGGCACGCTCGCGCAAGGCCCGCAGGCGCTGCTGGCGGCCTACCGGGAGTTCGACGAGATCGGCAAGCTGCAGTACCGCGTCTACCGCTATCCGCAACTGCAGCGCGACGTCGACACGCGCGAGCAGTCGATCACCGGGCGCTTCCAGCGGGTGGGCGCGCTGTTCGCGAAGTTCGATGCGGCCACGAGCTGGTTCGCCCCCGAGCTGCTGACGCTGCCCGAGGCGACCGTGCGCGGCTGGCTGGACAGCACGCCCGCCCTTGCGCCCTACCGTTTCCCGCTCCTCGACGAATTCCGCAAGCGCGCGCACGTGCTCGACGAGAAGGGCGAACGCATCCTCTCGCTGGCCGGTCCGACCAACCAGGCGCCGCGCACGGTCTACGAGGAACTCTCCACCTCCGACATCCGCTTTCCGACGCTGGAGTTCAGCGACGGCAAGAGCGTCAAGCTCACCCCCGGCGCCTACGCGGCGCTGCTGGAGAGCAACCCGAACCAGGCGGAGCGCGCCCGCGCCGCCGAGGCACACCTGCAGGCCTATGGCGCCAACGCCGCGACCTACGGCGCGATCTACAAGGGCGTGCTCGAGCGCGACTGGTTTGTCGCACAGGCGCGCGGCTTCCCGAACACGCTGCAGGCCGCGCTGTTCGGCGACGCGATCCCGCCGGCGGTGGTCGAGAACCTGGTCGCCGCCACGCGGGCGGGCGCCGAGCCGCTGCGTCGCTACATCCGCCTGCGCAAGAAGCTTCTCGGGCTGGAGGAGTACCACACCTACGACAACTTCCAGCCGCTCTTTCGCGCCGACAAGACCTACCCCTATCCCCAGGCGCGCGTCGAGGTGCTGGAGTCGGTGGCCCCGCTGGGGCAGGCCTACGTCGAGCGCTACCGCCGCTTCGTGCAGGGCGGGCGCATCGACGTCTACGAGAGCGAGGGCAAGCGCTCGGGCGCCTACAGCGCGGGCGTCTACGGCGTCGGGCCCTACCTGCTGCTCAATCACAACGACACGCTGGACGCGATGTTCACGCTCGCGCACGAGGCCGGCCACGCGATGCACACCGTGCTGAGCTACGAGAACCAGCCCTTCGCCACCGCCAGCTACACGATCTTCGTCGCCGAGGTGGCAAGCACGACCAACGAGCGCTTCCTGCTCGAGCACCTGCTGCAGAAGACGAGCGATCCGCGAGAGCGCTTCCTGCTGCTGCAGCACGCGGCCGATCAGATCATGCAGACCTTCTACACGCAGGTCATGTTCGCCGACTTCGAGCTGCAGGCGCACCGCCTGGTCGAGCAGGGCCAGCCGCTCACCGCCGAGGTGCTGGGCGACGTCTACCTGCAGTTGCTGAAGGACTACTACGGCGACGCGCTCACCGTGGATGACTTCTACAAGCACACCTGGGCGCGCATCAGCCACTTCTTCAACTCGCCCTACTACGTCTACCAGTACGCGACCTGCTTCGCCTCCAGCGCGCAGCTCTTCAAGGCGATGACCCTCGGCCCCGAAGCCCAGCGCAAGACCGCCACCGCGCGCTACATCGAGCTGCTTTCCAGCGGCGGCAACGAGCACCCGATGACGCAGCTGCAGAAGGCCGGCGTCGACCTCACGCACCACCGTGGCATTGCCGCCGGCGATCTCGAGCTTGGAGGCGAAGGTCGCCTGCGGGCGGCCCCACAGCGTGGCCAGCATCTGGCCGGTCTGGCTGGCGTCGTCGTCGATCGCCTGCTTGCCCAGCAGCACCAGGTCCGGCTGCTCCTTCTCGACCAGCTTGAGCAGGGCGCGGGCGGCGGTCAGCGGCTGCACCGGCTGGTCTGCGACCACGTGGATGGCGCGGTTGGCGCCCATCGCCAGGCCGTTGCGCAGGTGCGGCTGGGCATCGGCGGGCGCGATGGTGGCGACCACCACTTCGGTGGCGATGCCCTTGTCGCGCAGGCGCAGGGCTTCTTCCAGCGCGATGTCGTCGAACGGGTTGGGCGACAGCTTGACGCCGTCGGTGACCACGCCGGAACCGTCCGGCTTGACCTGGATGCGGACGTTGTAGTCCACCACGCGCTTGTAGCCGACGAGGATCTTCATCGTGTGGATGTCCTTGCGGAATCGAGAAAGGGGCCTTTCGGGCCGACCGCCTATTTTAGCGGACGCCCGCCGGGGCTGCCTGCGCAGCCGGCGATTGCCCGAAAGTACGCTGGGTGTTCTCGCACGAATCGCTAGAATGGCTGCTCTACCCGCATTGGAGAACGGCCCGTGGCGTCCGCCAAGAGCAAGCTGTACGACAGTGCCGCCGCCGCCCTGGACGGGCTGGTGGCGGATGGCCAGACCCTCGCCGTCGGCGGCTTCGGTCTGTGCGGCATCCCCGAGGCGCTGATCGCGGCGCTGCGCGATTCCGGGGTGAAGAACCTGACCGCGATTTCCAACAACGCGGGCGTGGACGGGTTCGGCCTTGGCCAGCTGCTGGGCACGCGGCAGATCCGCAAGATGATTTCCTCCTACGTCGGCGAGAACAAGGAGTTCGAGCGCCAGTTCCTGGCCGGCGAGCTGGAGTTGGAATTCAACCCGCAGGGCACACTGGCCGAACGCCTGCGCGCGGGCGGTGCGGGGATCCCGGCGTTCTTCACCGCCACCGGCTACGGCACGGTGGTGGCCGAAGGCAAGGAAACCCGCGAATTCGACGGTCGCATGTACGTGATGGAAACCGCGCTGAAGGCGGACGTGTCGCTGGTCAAGGCATGGAAGGCCGACAAGGCCGGCAACCTGGTGTTCCGCAAGACCGCGCGCAACTTCAACCCGGCCTGCGCGATGGCCGGCAAGGTCTGCGTGGCCGAGGTCGAGGAGCTGGTGGAGATCGGCGATATCGACCCCGACCACGTGCACCTGCCCGGTATCTACGTGCAGCGCATCGTCGTCAACCCGACGCCGGAGAAGCGCATCGAGCAGCGCACCATTCGCCAGCCGGAGAACAACTGAGATGGCTTGGACCCGTGAACAGATGGCGCAGCGCGCCGCCCGCGAACTCACCGACGGCGCCTACGTCAACCTCGGCATCGGCCTGCCCACGCTGGTGGCCAACTACATCCCCGACGGGGTGAACGTGTGGCTGCAGAGCGAAAATGGCCTCCTCGGCATCGGTCCGTTCCCGACTGAAGCCGAGCTCGACGCCGACCTGATCAATGCCGGCAAGCAGACCGTCACCGCGGTGCCGGGCGCCAGCTTCTTCGGCAGCCATGATTCCTTCGCGATGATCCGCGGCGGCCACATCAACCTGGCGATCCTCGGCGCGATGGAAGTGACCGACAAGGGCGACCTGGCCAACTGGATGGTGCCCGGCAAGATGGTCAAGGGCATGGGCGGCGCGATGGACCTGGTGGCCGGCGTGCAGCGGGTGGTGGTGCTGATGGAGCACGTCACCAAGGCCGGCACGCCGAAGATCATCCCCGAGTGCACCCTGCCGCTGACCGGCGTGGGCGTGGTCAACCGCATCATCACCGAGCTGGGGGTATTCGACGTGACCCCGGAGGGGCTGAAGCTGGTCGAGCTGGCCGAGGGCGTGAGCTTTGATGAAGCTGTCGAAAAGACGGGCGTGGCGCTGCACTGAGCCGCGCTTGGCGCCTAAGAAAAAGCCGCCCTTTGGGGCGGCTTTTTCATTGGGCTCACATGTTCTGGTAGTTCGGCCCGCCGCCGCCCTGCGGGGCCACCCAGACGATGTTCTGGGTCGGATCCTTGATGTCGCAGGTCTTGCAGTGCACGCAGTTGGCGGCGTTGATCTGCAGGCGCTCACTGCCGGCCTCGCCGACGAATTCGTACACGCCCGCCGGGCAGTAGCGCGCCTCGGGGCCGGCGAATTCATTGAGGTTCACGGTCACCGGGATGGCCGGGTTCTTCAGGGTCAGGTGCGCCGGCTGGTTCTCGTCGTGGTGGGTGCTGGACAGGAACACCGAGCTGAGGCGGTCGAAGGTCAGCACGCCATCGGGCTTCGGATAGTCGATCTTCGGCTGGCTCGCCGCCGGCTGCAGGCAGGCGTGGTCGGGCTGCTGGCGGTGGATAGTCCACGGCGGGTTGCGGATGCCCAGCTTCGGCAGCAGCCACTGCTCGATGCCCGTCATCAGGGTGGCGAAGCCGCGGCCCTTCTTGAACCACTGTTTGAAGTTCTTCGACTGCTGCAGTTCGGCGTGCAGCCAGCTGTTCTCGAAGGCGGCCGGGTAGGCGGTGAGCTCGTCGCGCTGACGGCCTTCAGCCAAGGCCGCGAAAGCGGCTTCGGCGGCGAGCATGCCGGTCTTGATCGCGGCGTGGCTGCCCTTGATGCGGCTGGCGTTGAGGAAGCCGGCCTCGCAGCCGACCAGTGCGCCGCCGGGGAAGATCGTCTTCGGCAGGCTGAGCAGACCGCCGGCGGTCAGCGCACGCGCGCCGTAGCCGATGCGCTTGCCGCCTTCCAGGTGCTTGCGGATCGACGGGTGGGTCTTGAAGCGCTGGAATTCACCGAACGGGCTCAACCAGGGGTTCTTGTAGTCCAACCCGATCACGAAGCCGACCGCGATCCTGCCGTCCTCGGCGTGGTACAGGAACGAGCCGCCGTAGGTGTCGCTCGCCAGCGGCCAGCCGGCGGTGTGCACGACCAGGCCAGGCTGGTGCTTCGCCGGATCGGCCTGCCACAGTTCCTTGATGCCGATCGCGTAGCTCTGCGGGTCCTTGCCTTCGTCCAGTTTGTACTTCGCAATCAGCTGGCGGCCCAGCTGGCCACGCGCACCCTCGGCGAAGATGGTGTATTTCGCATGCAGCTCCATGCCCGGCTGGTACTGGTCGGTGGGCTGGCCGTCCTTGCCGATGCCCATGTCGCCCGTGGCCACGCCCCTGACCGCGCCGGCTTCGTCGTAGAGCACTTCGGCGGCTGCGAAGCCGGGGAAGATCTCCACGCCCAGCGCTTCGGCCTGCTGCGCCAGCCAGCGCGCCAGCGCGCCGAGGCTGACCACGTAGTTGCCGTGGTTGTGGAAGCACTCCGGCAACAGCCAGTGCGGGGTGGCGCGCGCGGAGGTTTCGTCGAGGAACAGGAACTCGTCGCGGGTCACCGCCTGCTTCAGCGGCGCACCGCGCTCCTTCCAGTCCGGGAACAGCTCGGTCAGCGCCTTGGGGTCGACGATGGCGCCGGACAGGATGTGCGCGCCCGGTTCAGAGCCCTTCTCGAGCACGCAGACCGAGACTTCGCTGCCGGCTGCGCTGGCCAGCTGCTTGAGCCGGATCGCGGTGGCCAGGCCGGCCGGGCCGGCGCCCACCACCACGATGTCGTATTCCATCGACTCGCGTTCGACGGCGTCCTGGGCGGCTGAATTCATGCGGCTCTCCTCTGGCAGACCGCCGATTGTCCGGGCTTTGTCTGGAGCCGGCAATCTAGCGGCGGGATGCCGCGGCGGTCAGCGCGCGGGTGCAGATGGATGCGGCTGGCCGGCGTGCGCCTGCCCGGCCTGCAGGCTCCAGCCGGCGACGTCGTGGCTCAGCCCGGCCAGTGCCTGTGAGAAGGCGTCGGCGACCTCCGCCACCGCCACCCCCGTCGCAGGCTGTGACTGGCGGAAGTTGCGGCTGCCCGCCACGCTCTGGTCGCGCAGGTGCAACAGGGTGGCGTTGACTTCGACCACTGCGGCGGGCAGCGCGCTGCCGGCGTACTCGGCGCGGAACGCGCGCACCTCCAGCAGCAGCCGGTAGTCGGCACTGAGGCCGCTGCCCTGGCGCGCCACCAGCGGCAGCTTGCCGCTGTCCTCCAGCGTACGCAGCACCGCGTCCTGCACCATCTCCGCGGGGGTGCGCGCCCACAGCGCGCCGCGGTAGACCTGCAGTTCGCCCGGTACCGGGCTGACCACGATCCGCGGGCCGTCTTCCATCTGCGCTTCGCCGGAGCGCGCCAGCGCCAGTGACCAGTCCACGGCAGGCCAGGACGGGTCGACGCGCCGCGCCGGCTCGGGGGCGTAGATGGTCGGGGTTTCGCGGGGGCCGCCGATCAGGCTGCTGCAGCCTGCCAGCAGCAGGCTGGTGGCGAGCAGGGCGGGGCGGAGGCATCGCTGCAGGCGGGTCATTTGGGGTCGAACTCCTTGGGGGCGTCGCGGCCCAGGATGTAGCGGGCGGGGTTGCCTTCCAATCGCCCGCTCAGCGCGCGCAGGTCGCGCATCAGCGCGCGCAGCTCCACCAGGGTGGGGCCCAGCTGGGCGAGGCCGTCGGTGGTGAAGCTCTGCAGGGCCGGCCGGTTCTCCGCGATCATGGCATTGGCGTTGCCGGCGGTCGCATCCAGCTTCGTCACCACCGCATCAAGCTTGTCCAGCAACGCCGGCAGGCGCTGCACCAGGTTGCGGTCCACGCCCTGGATCGCACCATCGGCATGGGCCAGGGCCGTCTTCATCGCCGCCGTGGCATCGCGTGCATTGACGATCAGCTCGCCGATCTCCTCGCGGCGGCCTGCGATGCTGCCGCTTGCCTGTTCGAGGTTTTCCAGCGTCTGCGAGATGCGGCGGATGTTGTCCTCGCTCAACACTTGGTCCAGCCGCGCCACCAGCCGGTTGGCGGTGTCGGCGATGTTCTGCAGCGCCGACGGCTCGGTGCGGATCACCGGCAGGTGTCCGTCCGACGAGGGTTGCAGGGCCGGCGCGTTGGGGCTGCCGCCGGTGAGCTGGATGAACGGCACGCCGGTGATGCCCTGCTGCGAGAGCTTGGCGCGGGTGTCGGTCTTGACCGGGGTGTTGGCCTTCAGCTTCAGGCGTGCGATGACCCGTCGCGCATCGTTGTCGTCCAGGTTCAGGCTTTCCACCGTGCCTACCGCCAGCCCGTTGTACTGCACGCTGCCGCCTTCGGTGAGGCCGGTCACGGGCTCGGTGAACACCACCATGTATTCGCGCCAGTTGCGCGCCGCCGAAAAGTTGCTGGCCCACAACGCGAACAGCAGCAGGAGCACCGTGGTCACCAGCGTGAAGGTGCCGATCAGCACGTAGTTGGCGCGCGTCTCCATCAGGTGAGCTCCATCAGTCGTTGCCTTCCACCGAAGCGCGCGCGGCACGCGCCCGGGGGCCGTTGAAGTAGGCCTGCACCCAAGGATGGTCGAGCCGTTCCAGCTCGGCCACCGGCGCGGTCGCCAGGACCTTGCGGTCGGCCAGCACCGCCACCCGGTCACAGATAGCGTATAGCGTGTCGAGATCGTGCGTGATCAGGAACACGGTCAGGCCCAGCGCCCGCCGCAGGGTCAGGATGAGTTCGTCGAACGCCGCCGCGCCGATCGGGTCGAGGCCGGCGGTGGGTTCGTCGAGGAACAGCACCGGCGGGTCCAGCGCTAGCGCACGCGCCAGCGCCGCGCGCTTGCGCATGCCGCCGGACAGCTGCGATGGCAGCTTGTCGATGGCATCCGCCGGCAGCCCCGCCAGCTTGATCTTCAGCAGCGCAAGTTCATAGCGCAGCGATTCCGGCAGCTCCGGGTAGTATTCCTTCAGCGGCACCTGCACGTTCTCGCCGACGGTCAATGACGAGAACAGGGCGCCATCCTGAAACAGCACGCCGGTGCTGCGCTCGATATGCCGACGCACCATCGGATCGGTGGATGTCGCGTCCATGCCCAGCACCTCGATGCGCCCGGCGTCCGCCCTGCGCAACCCCAGCACCGAGCGCATCAGCACCGACTTGCCCGAGCCGGACCCGCCGACCACGCCGAGGATCTCGCCGCGCCGCAGGTCGAGGTCGACGCCGTCGTGCACGATCTGCTCGCCGAAGCGGTTGACCACCCCGCGCATGCGCACCACCGGTGCTTCCTCCCGGGGGCTGCCGTCGCTGGTGCGGGGTGCGGTGGCGTCGACCATGCTCAATAGTCCATCTGCATGAACCACAGCGCGGCAAAGGCGTCGATCACGATCACCATCGAGATCGCCTGCACCACGCTGGAGGTGGTGCGCTCGCCAAGCGATTGCGCGGTGCCCTTGACCTGCAGGCCCTCCAGGCAGCCGATCAGGCCGATCACCAGCGCGAACAGCGGCGCCTTGGTCATGCCGACCACGAAGTGCCGCAGCTGCATGGTTTCGTGCGCGCGCGCGAGGTAGGCGACGACGGGGATGTCGAGGTTGAACGCACCCACCGCCATGCCGCCCAGCATGCCGGCCAGCATCGCGATGAAGGTCAGCAGCGGCAGCATCGCCAGCAGCGCCAGCACGCGCGGGATCACCAGCAGGTCGACCGGGTCGAGGCCGAGCACGCGGATCGCGTCCACCTCCTCGCGGTTCACCATCATGCCGATCTGCGCGGTGAACGCGCTGGCGGTGCGGCCGGCCAGCAGGATCGCGGTGAGCAGCACCCCGAATTCACGCAGGAACGCGGCGTTGACCAGTTCGACCACGAAGATCGTCGCGCCGAAGTCGGCCAGCACCATCGCGCCGAGGAAGGCGATCACCGCGCCCACCATGAACGACAGCAACGCCACCAGCGGCACCGCGTCCAGGCCGATCTGTTCCATGTGGTGGACGGTGGCGGTCAACCGCAGCCGCGCCGGCTCCTTGAACAGGCGCAGCAGCTTGGCCTGCACCTCGCCGAAGAAGCCGATCAGGATGACCACCTCGTGGGCGTTTTCCACCACCGCATGGCCCAGCCGCTCCATCGCCGCCTTGACGCCGAGTTCGCGCTTGCGCGCGGGGCGGTCGTCGTGGACGTTCTCGATCGCATCCACCAGCGGCTGCTGGTCGGTGCGGAAGCGCAGCGTCGAATAGTCCAGCCCGCGGCGGTCGGCAAAGCGCAGCAGCTGCAGCACGCCGAGCGTGTCCAGCCGTTCGCAACCGCGCGCGTCCACGCCGACCACCTGTTCCGGTGCAGCCGCGAGCGCGGTCGCGATCGCGCCGGCATGGCGCAGCGTCCAGCGGCCGCGCAGGCGCAGGACGCCCGGATCTCCATCCTGGTCGATGCCGGCGGCAGGCGTGGCGCTGTCGGTTACCGGTTCCATGCCGGGCAAGCTTACGCAATGCCGTGTCGACGTGTGCATGCGCCATCGCCCATGCGATGCTTAGGGGCCTCCTCCGCCCGTCCGCCATGACCGAAGCGACCTACACCGAACGCATTGCCTTCGTGGTGGACCTGGCCCGGCACCTGCACGCCTATGGCACCACCTCGCAGCGCATGGAGGCGGCGATCGAGTCGGTGGCGCGCAAGCTGGCGCTGGAATGCCAGCCGTGGTGCAACCCGACCGGGATCATCCTGTCCTTCAGCGACCCGGCGCGGCCGGCCGGCGAGTCGGACACCACCCGCATCATCCGCCCGGGGCTCGGCGATACCAACCTGCGCAAGCTGTGCGAGGCCGACCGCATCGCCGAGGACGTGATCAACGGCCGCATGGGGATCGGCGCCGGCCGCGCGGCGCTGCGCGAGCTGGATCGTCCCGGTGGCTGGCGCGGCCAGGTGATGGTGGCGTTGGGCTTCGCGCTGGCCTCGGCCGCGGTGGCCGGGCTGCTGCGGCTGCCGTGGTTGGATATCGCCACGGCTGGCGTGATCGGGCTGCTGATTGGAGGTCTGGCGCTGGCGGCGCAGTCGCGGCCGCGCCTGCACGAGAGTTTCGAGGCGCTGGCCGGCCTGCTGGCGGGGACGGTGGCCATCCTGGTCAGCAGTTTCATTGGGCCGCTCAATCTCAATACCGTCATCATCGCGGCGGTCATCGTGCTCCTGCCCGGCATGATGCTGGCGCTGTCCACCAACGAACTGACCAGTCGGCACCTGGTCTCGGGTACCGCGCGCTTCGCCGGCGCGCTGATGATCATCGTCAGCTTGACCATTGGCATTGCGATCGCGTTTGGACTGGCCGGGGTGGCCGGGATCGAACCGCAGGTGCGGGCGTCGCGCCCGCAGTCGGAATGGGTGGTCTGGTCCGCGGTGGCGCTGGCCGCGTATGCATTCGCGGTTCTGTTCCAGGCCGGGCGCCGCGATTATCCGCTGGTGATGGGGTCGGTGATCGCGGGTTATCTGATCTCGCGCTTTTCCGGCGAGTGGCTGGGGCCGATTGCCGGGGTATTCCTGGCCGCGCTGGCGGCGACCGCCGCGGGCAACGCCTATGCGCGCTGGTTCAACCGGCCTGGTGCGTTGGTGCGCCTGCCCGGCATCATCATCCTGGTGCCCGGCAGCATTTCCTTGCGTGGGGTGATCTCACTGGTGCAGTCGCAGGATATCGGCGCGGGCGAGGCCGCGGCGATGGCCGCACTCAATACCCTGATGGCGCTGCTGGCGGGGCTGGTATTCGGCAACCTGCTGATGCCCACGCGGCGCAGCCTGTGAGCGCGAGCTGATCCACTGAATCCGGAAACAAAAACGCCGGCGGGTGCCGGCGTTTTCGATTCCACGGTGGCGCGCGCTTACTTGATCAGCAGATCTTCCAGCTTGCGGCCGTTGGCGATTTCCGCTGCCACCCAGCGCGGTTGGCGACCGCGGCCGGTCCAGGTGTCCTTGTCATTGGCCGGGTTGCGGTACTTCGGCGGCACCTTGCCGGTGCTGCGGCCCTTGGTGGCCTTGCGGGCCTTCTTCGCCGCCGGCGCCGCGGCGGTGCTGCCACCGGTCTTGCCGTACAGCTCTTCGAACGTCCAGCCGGATGCCTTCAGCACCTTGGCGACCGCCGCCTTGGTCTGCGCCGCGGGCTTGCGCTTGGCCAGCACCTTGCGGCGACTGTTGGCGCGCTTGATCAGCGCGGCCAGCTCCTGGGGGTTCAGGGTTTCGATATTCAGGCTCATGGGCTCTGTTCTTTTATTGAATGGAGGGAGTTATCCAATCCTTGGACACCCGGATAATAGCGCCGTGCGGATTTGCCGCCAATATTTCCGTGTAATCGATGGGCGGCCGCGGTTATCCCCCTCAGGCGCCGCCAATCCGCGCCAGCAGTGCCGCCCTGTCCAGGTTTTCCGCCTCCGCCGCGCTGCGGGCGCGATATTCGAAGGTGCCGGCTTCCAGGCCGCGACCGGACACCACCACCCGGTGCGGGATGCCGATCAGTTCGATATCCGCGAACATCGCGCCCGGGCGCAGGCCGCGGTCGTCCAGCACGGTATCGATGCCGGCGGCATTCAATTCCGCGTGCAGGGTTTCCGCGGCTTCGGCCACCGCCGGATCGTTCTTCGGATTGATCACGCAGACCGCCACCTGCCACGGCGCCATCGCCTGCGGCCAGCGGATGCCGGCGTCGTCGTGGTTCTGCTCGATCGCCGCGGCGACGATGCGCGACACGCCGATGCCGTAACAGCCCATCGCCGGGTTCACCGCCTTGCCGCTGGCATCCAGCACGGTGCATTTCATCGCTTCGGAATATTTGCGGCCGAGCGCGAACACATGCCCGACCTCGATGCCGCGGGCCATCCGCAGGGCGCCGCTGCCGTCCGGCGACGGGTCGCCCTCGACCACGTTGCGGATATCGGCGGTTTCCGGTTCCGGCAGGTCGCGGCCCCAGTTCACCCCGGCGATATGGAAGCCGGGCCTGTTGGCGCCGACCACGAAGTCCGCCAGCGCGGCCACGCTGCGGTCGGCGACCACGCGGATGGTTTTTTTCGCATGGAGCGGGCCGAGGAATCCGGGCTCGCTGCCCAGGTATTCCAGGATTTCCGCTTCGGTGGCCAGCCGGTAATCCGCCAGCCCCGGCAGTTTCGCCAGCTTGATCTCATTGACCACGTGGTCGCCGCGCACCAGCGCCAGCACGAACTGCGGTCCACCATCGCCATCGACGGCCATGATCGCCACCGATTTCACCGTGCGCGCCAGCGCGATCCCCATCAGTGCGGCGACCTCCTCGCAGGTTTTCTGGACCGGCGTTTCGATATCGCGCAGGGTTTCCGAGGCGGCCGGGCGCGGGCCGGGTGCAACCGCTTCGGCCAGTTCGACGTTGGCCGCGTAATTGGAGGTTTCCGAGAACGCCAGCGCGTCCTCGCCGGAATCGGCCAGCACGTGGAATTCGTGCGAGGCGCTGCCGCCGATCGCGCCGGTATCCGCCGCCACCGCGCGGAACTTCAGCCCCAACCGGGTGAAGATGCGCGTGTAGGTGTCGTACATGGTGCGGTACTGGGCGTGCAGCGATTCATCGTCGGCGTGGAAGGAATAGGCGTCCTTCATGATGAATTCTCGCGCACGCATCACCCCGAAACGCGGGCGGATTTCGTCGCGGAACTTGCTGGTGATCTGGTAGAAGTTGACCGGCAGCTGCTTGTAGCTGGCGATTTCCTGGCGGAAGAAATCGGTCACCGCCTCTTCGGCGGTGGGGGTGAAGCAGTATTCCTGCTCCTTGCGGTCGCGGATCTTCAGCAGCTGCGGCCCGAATTTCGCCCAGCGTCCGGTTTCCTCCCACAGCTCGCGCGGCTGCACCGACGGCATCGCCATTTCGATCGCGCCGGCGCGATTCATCTCCTCGCGCACCACCGCCTCCACCTTGCGCAGCACCCGCAGCCCCAGCGGCGACCAGGTGTACAGGCCGGCGGCGAGCTTGCGGATCATGCCGGCCTTGAGCATCAGCTTGTGGCTGACGATCTCGGCGTCGGCGGGGGTTTCCTTTTCGGTGCGGAGGTGGAATTGCGACAGGCGCATGGCATTCGGGCGTGGGGAAAACCCGCATTCTGCCATGCGCCGCCGGCGTGCCCCGCGGCGCCGCGCCTATTTCGCGCCGTCCACCGCCATGCCGTCCTGCGGGGTGCGGCTGATCCTCTCGTAGCGGCGGCCCTTGGGCGGCTCCTCGGTGACCTGCAGGTTGCCGGCATCGTCGCGCCAGCGGTACAGCGCATTGGCGCGGTCGGCCTGGATGGCGGCAGCCTCCGCGGCGGCCTGACGCTCGCGCTCACGGCGAGGCATCTCGGTGGTGAACCACCACCATGCCGCGGCCGCCAGCGCGACCGCGGCCAGCAGCATGCCCAGCTGTCTCACGGCTTGGCCTGCATGCAGAACGCCTTGACCGCGGCCTGGTTCAGTTCCAGCTGGGCCTTGTGCTCGTCCGCGGTCATGTTGCGGTCCGGCTTGCCGTCGCCATTGGTGTCGATGCCGATCGGTCCGCCGGCCTGCAGGCGGGCGACGTTGCCACGGGCCTTGGTGCACTGCTCGCTTTCCGGCTGCTTGGCGGCGCCCTCCGCCGGCTTGCCGTCATTGACCTCGATTTCTCGGGTCTGGTGGATCTGCTTGGGGGCCACGTCAGTGTAATGGGTCACGCCATTGGCGTCCTTCCACTGGTAGACGCGCTGCTGCGCCATTGCCGGTGCCGCGGCCACGGTCAGCGCCAACGCGATGGCGAGGGGGCGGATGGGATTCATGCGGGCGCTCCGGGGGAATGTGCGCCGATTGCAGCACCGCGCCGCCGCCGCCGCAAGCCCGTAAACTGGCGGAATGGACGAATCCGGAACCCCCGCCCCGCGCCCGCGCGCCCGCGGCATCTATCTGCTCCCCAATCTGTTCACCACCGGCGGCCTTTTTGGTGGCTTCTTCGCCATCATCGCGGCTTCGCAGGGGCGATTCGAGGCGGCCTGCGTGGCCATCTTCGTGGCCGGGGTGCTGGACGGCCTGGACGGGCGGGTGGCGCGGCTGACCAATACCCAGAGCGAGTTCGGCGTGCAGTACGACTCGCTGGCCGACCTGATCAGCTTCGGCATGGCCCCGGCGATGCTGATGTACCACTGGGCGCTGGTGTCGATGAAGCTCGACAGCGTGACCCTGGGCAAGATCGGCTGGCTGGCGGCGTTCCTCTACGCGGCCTGCGCGGCGCTGCGCCTGGCCCGCTTCAACAGCCAGGTGGGCACCGTGGACAAGCGCTGGTTCATCGGCCTGGCCAGCCCGGCGGCAGCGGGACTGATGGCCAGCTTCGTCTGGGTCTGCCAGGAATTCGGCTGGTCCGGCGAGGAGCTGCGCTATGCCGCGCTGGCGCTGACCGTGGTGGCCGGCCTGCTGATGGTCAGCCGGATCCGCTACAGCAGCTTCAAGGGCAGCGGCAGCGGGCCGAAGGCCGACCGGGTGCCGTTCTTCGCGCTGGTGGTGGCGCTGGCCATCCTGATCGCGCTGTGGATCGCCCCGGCGGTGACGTTGCTGACCGCCAGCACGCTGTATGCGCTGTCCGGGCCGCTGATGTGGCTGCGCCGTCGCCACCCGGCGGGGCAGGACGCCTGAGCGTGAGCTGGGACGGGTTCCAGCGCGCGGTGCTGGCCGAGCTCGGCCATGTGCTGTATCGCCTGCCCGATGCGCCGGTCCCGGTCGCCGGGGCCGGCGATGCACCGGCGGTGGATGCGCCGATGCTGGCCCGGCTGGCGCGTGCGGCCGGCATGGCGCCCGACGCCCTGCTGGCCCGCACCGACATCGCCGCGCAGAGCGCGCGCCTGCGCGGCGATGCCGCCGCCAAGCGCGCGCTGTGGCCGCGCCTGCGCGCATTGCGGCGCGATCCCTCGGCGTGAACGCGATGCAGCAGGGCTACGCGACGGAAACGACGGCAAGCCTGCGGCCGATGCGCGAGGCCGACCTCGAGGCGGTGATGCTGATCGAGGAGCGCGCCTACCCCTATCCGTGGAGTCGCGGCATCTTCCGCGACTGCCTGCACGCCGGCTATTCGATGTGGCTGCTGGAGCGGCAGGGCGTGATCGTCGGCTACGGCGTGCTCAGCATCGCCGCTGGGGAGGCGCACGTGCTCAACCTGTGCACCGCGCCCGGCAACGAAGGCCAGGGCCTGGGCGCGCGGATGCTGCAGACGCTGCTGAAGATCGCCCGCGGCCACGGTGCGCAGCGGGTGTTCCTGGAAGTACGGCCGTCCAATCCGCGCGCGATCGCGCTGTACGAGCGCAGCGGCTTCAACGAGATCGGCCGGCGGCCGCGCTATTACCCGGCGCGCGACGGCCGCGAGGATGCCATCGTGATGGCGATGGAACTGCTCGACTGAGCGCCTCGCCAGCCGTCGCGGTAGCGTGCCCGGCGAACCAATAGAATGGCGGCATGGACATCTTCAAGAGCTTCACCCTCGAGGCCGCGCACCGGCTGCCCAATGTCCCGAACGGGCACAAGTGCGCGCGCCTGCACGGGCATTCGTTCCGGATCGAGTTGCATGTGTCCGGCGATCCCGACCCGCACACCGGCTGGGTGATGGATTTCGCCGACCTGAAGGCGGCATTCGCCCCGCTGTACGAACAGCTCGACCACCACTACCTCAACGACATCGAAGGCCTGGAGAACCCCACCAGCGAGCGCCTGGCGGAGTGGATCTGGGCGCGGATGAAGCCCCGGGTGCCGCTGCTGTCGGAAGTGGTGGTGCACGAGACCTGCACCTCCGGCTGCCGCTACCGGGGCTGAACGCCAGCGCCTCCTGCCGAATTGTCAATTGACAATCATTCGCAATTGATATTGAATCGCGTCATTGGTCCAACCGGTGGCGCGCGATGTACGTCTGTATCTGCAACGGGGTGACGGATCGGCAGATCCGCGAAGCAGCCGATGCCGGCTGCGACAGCGTGTCCGAAATGACCATGCGCACCGGTGCCGGCGCCAGTTGCGGCTCCTGCCTCGGCCTGGTGGCCGAGCTGATCGACGAAGCGCGCGCCCGTCGCGCGCTGCCGCTGCCGGTGCTGGCCCGCGCGGCCTGAGTGCCGCGGCGGCCGCTAGGCCGCATTGCAACCGCAACCGGTTTCCACGTTTTGCCGGGTCGCCACGGCAGGCGCTACATTGGCGCTTTCCACGCAGCAGGAGCGGCCATGAAGGGCGACGCCAAGGTCATCGGATTTCTGAACAAGGCGCTCTACAACGAGCTGACCGCGATCAACCAGTACTTCCTGCACGCCAAGATGCTGAAGAACTGGGGCCTGAAGGCGCTTGCCGAGCACGAACACCACGAATCCATCGACGAGATGAAGCATGCCGATGCGCTGTCCGAGCGCATCCTGTTCCTCGACGGCCTGCCGAACTTCCAGGCGCTGGGGAAGATCCGGATCGGCGAGACGCCGGTGGAGATCCTGCGCTGCGACCTCGCGCTGGAGCTGGAGGCCGTGCCGCTGCTGCGCGAGGCGATCGCCTATTGCGAAAGCGTTGCCGATTACGTCAGCCGCAAGCTGTTCGCCGACATCCTGGATTCCGAGGAAGAGCACATCGACTGGATCGAGACCCAGCTTTCGCTGGTCGAGCGCCTGGGCGAACAGAACTATCTGGCGCAGCAGCTCGACCGCAGCTGAGGCGCTGGCTGGCGCGTCGCACCGGCATCAGCGCGGCAGCGTGGCCTGCAGCGCGGCGCGTACTTGCGCGAACTCGCCGACGATGCGCGCCACCGCGCTGCCGGGATTGGCCAGGGTACCGTCGCGGGCGCCGTGCTCGAGATCGCGCGCGGCCTCGGACAGGGTGGTGGCACCAACGTTGGCGCTGGAGGACTTCAGGGTGTGTGCAGCCACGCGCAGGGCGATCGGGTCGTTGCTGGCCACCGCCCGCTCCAGCTGGGCGATCAGGCGCGGCGCGTCCTCCAGGTAGACGGTGACAATGCGGTCCACCTCCGGGCCCAGCACCTCGCGCAGTTCGCCCAGCACGCCGCCATCCAGCACCGGCGGCGAACGCTCGGCCATCTGCGCCGCCGGCGGCAGGGTGTCCGGCACCGCAAGGTTGGAACTCTTCCAGCGGGTCACGCACTGCTCCAGCTCGGCGCGGGTGACCGGCTTGGCAAGATAGTCGTCCATGCCGGCGTCCAGGCACTTCTGGCGGTCGCCGGCCATCGCGTTGGCGGTCATCGCCACGATCGGCAGGCGCCGCTCGAGACCCCGTTCCTGCTCGATCTCGCGCCAGCGGCGGGTGGCGGCATAGCCGTCCAGCACCGGCATCTGGCAGTCCATCAGGACCAGGTCGTAATCGCCGTCGTCCAGCTTCTCCAGCGCGGCCTGGCCGTTGCCGGCGGCATCGCAGTCCACCCCCAGCACCTGCAGCAGCCGCTGCGCCACCATCAGGTTGACCGGGTTGTCCTCCACCAGCAGTACCCGGGTCTTGCGCTGCGGCATGGCGCGGGGCGCCCGCGGTGCCGGTTCCGGATGAGGATCATGGTGTGACCACGACACCCCCGAGGCGGACAGCGCAGCGCGCAGGTCGACGTCCTCGACGTTGCGCGGGATGATCGTGGCCGACATCGGCAGATCCAGCGAGGTGACCTCGTCGCCGCGCAGGTAGACCAGGCGGGCGTCGCCGAACTGGGAGCGGCGCTCCATGTTGCGGGCCAGCGACAGCGCGGTGCTGCGGATGCTGGACAGGTCGGCCAGCACCACCGAGTAGGACCAAGGTTCACCCTGGGCACGCGCTTGGCGCAGGCGTTCCAGCGCATCGTGGGTGTTCTCCACCGTGGTGACGCGCAGGCCCCAGTTGGGCAGCAGCATGGTCAGGCGCATGCGCAGCCGCTGGTCGGTGGTGATCAGCAGGATCCGGCCGCCGTGCAGGTCCTCCTGCTGGGTGGGCATGTCGCCGGCCACCTTCAGCAGCGGAACCTCGAACCAGAAGGTCGAGCCCATGCCGGCCTGCGATTCCACCCCGATCCGCCCGCCCATCAGTGCGACGATCCGCTGCGAGATCACCAGCCCGAGGCCGGTGCCGCCATAGATGCGGGTGGTCGAGGCGTCGGCCTGGCTGAACGGCTGGAACAGCCGCTCGCGGGTGGCCGCATCGATGCCGATGCCGGTGTCCTGCACCTCGAAGCGCAGCTGGTGCTGGGCGGGGGTCTCGCCGGTCCGGCGCACATTGACGGTGACGCTGCCGCGCTCGGTGAACTTGATCGCGTTACTGATCAGGTTACTGAGGATCTGCCGCAGCCGTACCGGGTCGCCGCGCACCGGCAGGCGCACCGACGGGTCGATGAACAGGGTCAGGTGCAGGCCCTTGGCTTCGGCCGGGCGCTCCATCAGGGTGATGACGCTGTGCAGCAACTCGCGCAGATTGAAGCCGGTGGTTTCCAGCTCCAGCCGGTCCGCTTCCAGCTTCGAGTAGTCGAGGATGTCGTCGACGATGCGCAGCAACTGCTGCGCCGAGGCGGTTGCGGTCTTCAGGATCTCCTGCTGGTCCAGCGCCAGCCGCGAACTGGAGAGCAGGTCCAGCATCGGGATGATGCCGTTGAGCGGCGTGCGGATCTCGTGGCTCATGGTGGCGAGGAACTCGCCCTTGGCCATCACTGCCGATTCCGCCGCCTGCTTGGCGCGGGTCAGCTCGGCTTCCAGCTGGGTGTGGCGGTCGATCTCGCGCTGCAGGGCGTTGATCTCTTCGTCGCTGCGGCGGCCCTGCTGCGCCTGCTGCACCAGCTGCTGCTCGCGCCTGCGGACCGCGAAGGCCAAGGTGGTGGTGGCGAACAGTGCCAGCAGGGCCAGCACCAGCGCGATGATCTGCCAAGGGCCTTCCACCCCGAAGCGTTCGATGACCAGCGCCAGCGACGCGCCGCCGGCCGCGCCCAGGGCCAGCCAGCGGGCGGTCAGCAGGCTCAGGCCACGGACGTCGTCGCTGTTCACAAGGTCGCGCTCCTGAAGTCGAAGTCCAGCGCCTGCTCCGGGCGCTGCACCAGGTTGCCCTGGATGAAGTCGATGCCGCCCACCCATAGCGCGGCCGCCGCCTGCGGGTCTTCCACCGCCTGTCCGATCACCTGCAGGCCAAGCCTGTGCGCGCGCTCGATCACGTCGCGCATCTCGTCGTGCAGTTCGGGTGGCAGCGGCTGACGGGCGAAGTCGGCGGACAGGCGCAGGTAGCCCAGCGGCAATTCCTGCAGCAGCTGGTTAGCATCTTCGCCGCGGCGGAACTGGCTGAGGCAGAACTGCACGCCGGCCGGGACCAGCTGCTCGCAGAACTGGTGCAGCAGCACCACGTGCACCACGGCGTCGTCCAGGCGCAGGTCGATGACCAGCGACGACGGATCGACGTTGTGGCGCTCCAGCGCCTGCAGCAGCCAGCCGACATAGCTGTCCTGCGCCAGCGTGCTGGGTGACTGCGAGACGAACAGGCGCATCGGCCGGCTTTCCGCGCGCCGCTTCTGCAGCAGCGCCAGGGCGTGTTCCATCACCCAGCGGTCGACCTGCGGCATCAGTCCGGCGGACTGCGCGGCGGACAGGAATTCGCCTGCCCTGCGCACGTTGCCGTCGGGGCCGCGCATGCGCACCAGTACCTGGAACTGCGCGTCGTCGCCGCCGGCCACCGCCACCACGGGCTGGAATGCGAGGTAGAGAGTGTCGTCGCCGGAGACCAGTGCTGCGCGCAGCTCGTCGGCCACGTCGCTGGAGACCGCGGTATCCGGCGGCACGTAGGCGGCCAGGCCGATCGGCGAACCCTGGGCTTCGCGCGCCGCGTCCTCGCAGGCCGAGAGCACCGCGCCGGCATCGGTGAAACCGGGCTCGAAGGTGGTGTAGCCGATGGTGCAGCGCAGCCGGAGGGTGTCGCCGTCGGTCTGGAAGTCGTGGTAGCCCACGCCGTCGCGCAGGTTGCGCGCATAGGCGTCGAGCGCGCCGCGCTCGAGCCCGCGCACCACGACCAGGAAGGCGTTGTCGCTCAGACGCGCGGTGATGTGGTCCTGGGCGAGGCTGCCGAGGTAGCGGCCAGCGTCATTGATGAGGTTCTCGAACGCCGCATAGCCGTAATGCTTGCGCAGCGCCGCCGCATTGCCCATCTCCACCAGCAGCGCGCCACCGGGGGTGCGCTGGGCCAGCTGGGCGGCCAGCGCCTTCATCAGGGCCGGGCGGGTATACAGGCCGGTGACCGGGTGGCGGTCGCTGTCCACCGTGGCCATGCGGCTGCTGGCCAGCGCGCGCGCGCGCTTGACTCGGCTCTGCACTGCCGCGATCAGGTGGCGCGGGCGCACCGGCTTGAGCAGGTAGTCATCGCCGCCGTGCTCCAGCACTTCAACCTGGCGCTCCGGATCCTGGTCGCCGGTCAGGAACACCACCGGGGTGTGCTCGAAGCGCGGGTGTTCGCGGATCTGCGCGGTCAGAGTGGTGCCACTGGAACCGGGGATGTGCAGGTCCATCAGCACCAGGTCGGGATCGAAGCGCTCCATCGCCTCCATCATCCGCTCGGGCATCGCCACGACTTCCGCCTGCATGCCGGCACCGCGCAGGATCGCCTCGGCGAAGATCGCCTGGCTGCGGTCGTCCTCGACGATCAGCACGCGGAACGGTGCCGCGTCCGCGCCGGCCTCGCCGTGCGCGGCGCTCATGCGGGGATCCCGGCGTCCGCGGAGCGGACCGGCAGGGGGGCGCGCGATCGGGGAAGGGCCGGCGCGGCGTCCGTGGCAAACAACTTCATGGATCTCCTCTTGAACATGCGTGGCAGCGTGAAACACGCCGCAGTGTGACATCTGACGTAAAACGGTACTACGGACGGCCGGAGCGCGGTGCGAACGTGGCATTGCGCAGCCGCGCCATCCCCCGCAGCACCTTCCGGCACAGCCACCAGACCAGCAGGGCCAGTCCGATGCTGAGGGTCACGGCCAGGCCCAGTGCCAGCCACGGATAGCTGAAGGCCAGCGCCAGCGCACCGATCACCAGCGCGTCTTCGGAGACCGATGCAATCCAGTTGCTGAAGGGCTCCGGCGAGCCGTTCAGCACGGCGCGCGTCCCCGCCTTCAGCACGTGGCTGGCCAGCGCGACGCCGGCGCCGGTGGCCAGCATCCCGGCGCCCAGCTCGCCATCCGGCGACAGGGTCGCCGCGGCCAGGAACGCGCCGGCGGGAATCCGCATCAGGGTCTGCAGCAGGTCCCAAGTGGAATCCACGCCGGGAATCTTGTCGGCCAGGAATTCGGCGACGGCCAGCGTGCCGGCGGTCCCCAGCACCCAGGGCGACTGCGTGACTTCCAGTGCCGGCGGCAGGTCCAGCCAGCCGAACAGGCCGGCAAGGCCGACCCCGAACACGGTCAGGTACGCGCGGATGCCGGCCAGCCAGGCCAGCAGTACCCCGATCGCGAATACGTGTGCCGTCTCCATGCTTGCGGATATCCGGTGCAGGCTTGCGATGGGGGCAGTCTATACGCGGCGCCGGCTTGACGCAGGCGCGGCGCGGATGCGATA
>ERZ778017.1392-NODE-1392-length-24152-cov-5.785616_pt1 | contig 24152 bp, 16 predicted proteins | sample MGYA00375747_ERZ778017 | MGnify/ENA primary metagenome ERZ778017 (study PRJEB29350, sample SAMN05509838) | bioreactor metagenome | biome: bioreactor; material: wastewater | place: South Africa: University of Cape Town | collected 2014-03-17 ...
TGAACATGTCGGCATTGTATTCATGTTGCGTTATTTACGTGTTGCTGTACTAGTCGTAGACGCTCGACGCGTCCTTGCGCCGCCGCCGTCTGCGCGCCGAACGGTTGCCGAGCAGCGCCGACGCCGACAGCACTTCGCGCGCGCGCAGGAACAGCAGCATCAGCACGCCGAGTGCGAGCATCGCGCCCATCGTCCACCAGAAGCCGGCGCGCGAGTGCAGCCACGGGATGTACTCGAAGTTCATCCCGAAGATCCCGGTGATCAGCGTCAGCGGCATGAACACGGCCGTGATGGCCGTGAGCGCGCGCACGATCTCGTTCGTGCGGTACGCGGTGGCCGAGAAATGCAGCTGCACGGCGTTCTCGAGCGACGATTCGAGCCGCTGGGCATGGCCGCGCACGCGGTGGATGTGCTCGACGATGTCGCTCGTGCGCACGAGCAGCACTTCGCTCAGGCCGCCGCCGTCGCTGTGCTCCAGGCGTTCGTCGCGCCACTCCTGGAGCGCGTCGAGCTGCTCCTCGCACAGGTCCTCGAGGCGGCGCACCTCGCGCCGCGCCTCGAGCAGCGAGTACCAGTCGTTGAACGGCCGGCGCGTGTCGAGCAGCTGGCGCTGCCAGCGGTCGAGCTGCGCCGACAGCGGCTGGCGCAATTCGAGGTAACGATCGACCATCGCATTGAGGATGCGCAGCATCAGCTCCTCGGGCTGCGTAGGCAGCCGTGCGCGTCCGGCGGCGCTCATCAGGCGGGTGCGCGTGCTCGCCATCAGCCGGCTGTCGGGCGCCCGCACGGTGACGAGCACGCGAGGGAACAGGAAGAACACCACCGGGCGCGTCTTCACGTGGATGACGTCGGACGCGTCGAGCGCCTCCACGCGCAGCGCCAGGCCGCGAAAGACGATGATCTCGTAGTCGTTCGTCGAATCGAAGGACGACGGATGGGCGACGTTCTCGGCGTCGCGCAGGTGCTCGTCGAGCACGTGGATGCCGGTGAGCCGCTGCACCGGCGCCGTCCAGACGGGGCCGTCGGAGTAGACGCAATCGCACCAGACGAAGCCGACGTCGGGCAGCGCGTCGATCGATTCGACGACCGAGGCGCCTTCGGCGCCGACGACGACGAGTTCCATCGCTGCGCCGACCGCGTCAGCGCGTCTCGCGCAGCCAGCGCGCGGCGTCGCGCGCGAAATAGGTGAGGATCCCGTCGGCGCCGGCGCGCCGCATCGCCAGCAGCGATTCGAGGGCGACCGCGCGCTCGTCGAGCCAGCCGTTGGCCGCCGCCGCCTTGAGCATCGAGTACTCGCCGCTCACCTGGTAGACGAAGGTCGGGCAGCGGAACTCGTCCTTCACGCGGCGCACGATGTCCAGATACGGCATGCCGGGCTTGACCATCACCATGTCGGCGCCTTCGGCGAGGTCGAGCGCGACTTCGCGCAGCGCCTCGTCCGAGTTGCCCGGGTCCATCTGGTAGGTCTTCTTGTCGCCCTTGCCGAGATTGCCCGCCGAGCCGACGGCGTCGCGGAAGGGGCCGTAGAAGCCCGAGGCGTACTTCGCCGAGTACGCCATGATCTTCGTGTGGATGTGGCCGGCTTCCTCGAGCGACGCGCGGATCGCGCCGATGCGCCCGTCCATCATGTCGGAGGGCGCGACGATGTCCACGCCGGCCTCGGCCTGCACGATCGCCTGCCGGCGCAGGATCTCGACCGTGCGGTCGTTGAGCACGTAGCCGTCCTCGTCGACGACACCGTCCTGGCCGTGCGTCGTGTACGGGTCGAGCGCGACGTCGGTGAGCACGCCCAGCTCGGGGAAGCGTTTCTTCAGTTCGCGAACCGCGCGCGGCACGAGGCCGTCGGGATCGGTGGCCGCCGCGCCGTCGGCGCTCTTCGCCGACGGCTCGATCACCGGAAACAGCGCGAGCACCGGGATGCCGAGCTGCAGGCACTGCTCGGCGATCGCCGGCAGCCGGTCCACGCTCAGGCGCTCCACGCCGGGCATCGACGCGACGGCCTGCGTTCGCGAGGCGCCGTCGAGGACGAAGATCGGATAGATCAGGTCGTCGGCGGACAGCCGGTGCTCGCGGACCAGCCGGCGCGAAAAGTCGTTGCGGCGCAGCCGGCGCATCCGCACGAACGGAAAGGCTGCGCGTGGGTTGTCCTGTTTCATGTCGTTTCTCCGGGCCGTAGCCAGTCGGCGATGATCTCCCGCGCTTCGTCGACGCCGGTGCGGCGGATCGCGGAAAACGATAGCAGACCGAGGGGGTTCGACAGCTGCTCGGCGCGCAGCGCGGCTTCGAGCTCGCGCATCGCGACCGCGAGCTGCGCGTTGCCGAGCTTGTCGCACTTGCTGGCGAGCACGAGGATCGGCACGTCGGCGGCGATCCACGCGAGCACGCCACGATCGAGTTCGGTAAGCCCGCGGCGCACGTCGAGCACGAGCACGACGCCGGCGAGCGTCTTGCGCTGCGCCAGATAGCTCCCGGCGAGCTGGTCCCACCCGCGCTTGACCTCGAGCGGTGCGCTCGCGTAGCCGTAGCCGGGCGTGTCGACGAGCCAGGCGCACGGCGCGGCGTTCTCCGGGCCGAGCGCGAAGTAGTTCAGCGCCTGCGTGCGCCCCGGCGTCTTGCTGGCGAAGGCGAGGCGGCGCTGTCCGCACAGCGCGTTGAGCGCGGAGGACTTGCCCGCGTTCGAGCGGCCGACGAAGGCGACTTCGGCGAGCCGGGACTCGGGCAGCTGGGAGAGGCGGGCGACGGTGGTTTCGAAGCGCGCGGATGTCAGTGCGGGAACCACCACGCGAAGAACCTCGACGGGAACAGGGCCTATTGTACAATTGCAGGCTTTGTCGGACCCGCGAGCGGGTCCGTCGACTGAAGAACGGGTTCCGTCCCATGTTCCGAGTGAGAATTCCCGGCGCGGCTGTCTACGGTTGCGTCGCCGCCTGCGTAGCCGTCTCGGTGGCGGCCGCTTTCGCTCCGGTCGTTTTCGCGCAGGGCGCAGCGCCCGCGAAGCCGGCGCCGGTCGACGCGAAGCGCGGCGCGCAGATCGCACAGGAAGTCTGCGCGGCGTGTCATGCGGCAGACGGCAACAGTCTCATCCCGGCGAACCCGAAGCTGGCGGCCCAGCATCCCGAATATCTCGCCAAGCAGCTGAACGATTTCAAACCCGCCGAAGGCGAGCAGCAGGCGCACCGCCCGAGCGCGATCATGGCCGGTTTCGCCGCCATGCTTTCGCCGGAAGACATCCGCAACGTCGCCGCGCATTTCGCGTCGCAGACTCTCGCGCCGGCCGCGGCCACCGATGCCGCGCTCGCCGAAGCCGGTCGCACCATCTACCGCGTCGGCATCGCCGCCAAGGGCGTTCCGGCCTGTGCCGGCTGCCACAGCCCGAACGGAGCCGGCATTCCGTCGCAGTATCCGAGGCTGCAGGGGCAGTACGCCGAATACACCGAGGTGCAGCTCACGGCGTTCCGCAGCGGCGAGCGCGCGAACAGCGAACAGATGCGCACGATCGCCGAGCGCCTGTCCGATCGCGAGATCAAGGCCGTCGCGCAGTACATGGCGGGGCTGCGCTGATCGATTGCCGCGGCGCGGTCGACAACTACAGGGTCGACAATCAGGTCGACGACCGCGTCGCGTCGAAGGCTGCTGCACAGGTCGCTTTCGCAGGCGCCGTATCCTGAGCGTTTTGCGGAGGCGGCCATGCCGATCCGAATTTCCGACCCGGCCGATCCACGGCCCGGCGAGATCACTCCCCGTGAGTCCTGGGAGCGCCTGCGCGAGCGGCGGGCGCTGCTCGGCGCTGCCGTCGGCGCGGCGCTGACGCCGCTCGTCGCGTCGGCCGCGACGCCGGCGGCGGCTGCGACGCAGGCCGCTAGCGGCCCGGCCGACGCGAAGCTCGACGCGAAGCCGAGCGTGCTGTCGACGATGGAGCGCCCGACGCCCCGGGAGGACGTCACCGGCTACAACAACTTCTACGAGTTCGGCACCGACAAATCGGACCCGGAGCGCTATGCGAAATCATTGCGCGTACGACCCTGGACCGTTGCGATCGAGGGCGAGGTGGCGAAGCCCGGGCGCTTCGACGTCGACGACTTGCGCCGCCTCGCGCCGCTCGAGGAACGCATCTACCGGCTGCGTTGCGTCGAGGGCTGGTCGATGGTCATTCCGTGGATCGGGTACTCGTTCTCGGAACTGATGAAACGCGTCGAGCCCACCGGCGCTGCGAAGTTCGTCGAGTTCGTCACGCTGGCCGACCCGAAGCAGATGCCGGGCGTGCGCTCGATGGTGCTCGCGTGGCCGTACACCGAGGGCTTGCGCATCGACGAGGCTGCGCATCCGCTGACGCTGCTGACCTTCGGGCTCTACGGCGATGTGCTGCCGCCGCAGAACGGCGCGCCGATGCGCGTCGTCGTGCCGTGGAAGTACGGCTTCAAGAGCGCGAAGTCGCTGGTGGCGATCCGCTTCGTCGAGCGCCAGCCGCTCACCAGCTGGCACCGGGCGGCGCCGAACGAATACGGCTTCTACGCGAACGTGAATCCGGAAGTCGATCATCCGCGCTGGTCGCAGGCGACCGAGCGCAGGATCGGCGAGGGCGGGCTGTTCGTGCGGCGCCAGCCGACGCGCATGTTCAACGGCTACGGCGAGCAGGTCGCTTCGCTGTATGCGGGGATGGACCTGCGCAGGGAGTTCTGAATGCGCTCGCCGCGCGCGCTGCGCGCGCTCGTGTTCGCCCTCGCGCTCGTGCCGCTCGCGCGGTTCGTCGTGCTGGGCGCGCTCGACTCGCTCAGCGCCAACCCGGTCGAATTCGTGCAGCGCTCCACCGGCACGTGGGCGCTGGCGATGCTGTGCATCACGCTCGCGGTGACGCCGCTGCGCCGGCTGTTCGGCTGGAGCTGGCTGATGCGGCTGCGCCGGATGCTCGGGCTGTTCGCGTTCTTCTATGCGTGCCTGCACCTGCTGGCGTACGCCTGGCTCGACCAGTGGTTCGACTGGAACGCGATCGTCGACGACGTGCTCGAGCGCCCGTTCATCACCGTGGGGGTGGTCGCCTTCGTGCTGCTGATCCCGCTGGCCGCGACCTCGACGAACGCGATGATGCGGCGGCTCGGGCGCCGCTGGCAGGAACTGCACCGCCTCGTCTACGCGATCGCCGTGCTCGCGGTGCTGCACTACTGGTGGCACAAGGCCGGCAAGAACGATTTCTCGGCGCCGCTCGCCTGGGCGCTCGTCGTGGCCGGGCTTCTCGCGGTGCGCCTGGCGTGGCACTGGGCCAGTCCGCCCGCGCGTTCCAGGCGCTCTGCGCAGGCCGCGCGGACTATGCCGGGCGGGGCGCGCCCCGCTGCCGCCGGCGGCGCGCCGCTGCGGGGGCCGACGCTACGGCAGGCGCCGCTCGAGCGCGAATAGCGACTCGACGCTTTCCCGTTCGCGCACGACGTGCGCCTGCGCGCCGTCGACCAGCAGCTCGACCGCGCGCGGTCGCGTGTTGTAGTTCGACGCCATCGCCATGCCGTAGGCGCCGGCCGACGCGATCGCGAGCAGGTCGCCTTCGGCGATCGCAAGCGACCGGTCGCGCGCGAGCCAGTCGCCCGACTCGCAGACCGGGCCCACCACGTCGTAGCGCTGCGCTTCGACGTCGTCGCGCTGCCGCAGCGGCAGCACGCCGTGGTAGGCGTCGTACAGCGCCGGACGCATCAGGTCGTTCATCGCCGCGTCGACGATCGCGAATCGGCGCTCGCCGTTGCGCTTCAGGTATTCCACGCGCGTGAGCAGCACGCCGGCGTTGCCGACGATCGAGCGGCCGAATTCGAAGAACACGCCGTAGCGTCGGCCGCGCGGATGGCGGTCGAGCCGGCGGAACAGCGCGTCGAGCAGCGTCTGCGCCGACGGCGGATCCTCGTCGCGATAGCGGATGCCCAGGCCGCCGCCGAAATCGAGGTGGCGCAGTTCGATTCCCTCGGCGTGCAGCGCGTCGACCAGTTCGAGCACCTTGTCGGCTGCCGCGAGATACGGCTCCACCGACGTGATCTGCGAACCGATGTGGCAGTCGATTCCGACGATCTCGAGGTTCGGCAGCGCCGCCGCGCGCCGGTAGACCGCGAGCGCGTCGTCGTGCGCGATGCCGAACTTGTTCTCGCGCAGTCCGGTGGAGATGTACGGATGCGTGCCGGCGTCGACGTCGGGATTCACGCGCAGCGAGATCGGCGCGCGCCGCTTCATCGAAGCGGCGACGCGATCGAGCCGCAGCAGTTCGCTTTCCGACTCGATGTTGAAGCAGCGCACGCCCGCGTCGAGCGCGAGCCGCATCTCCGCCTCGCTCTTGCCGACGCCGGAGAACAGCACCTTCGACGGATCGCCGCCGGCGGCGATCACGCGTTGCAGTTCGCCGGCGGAGACGATGTCGAAGCCGGCGCCCGCGCGCGCGAGCAGTTCGACGATCGCGAGGTTCGAGTTCGCCTTCAGCGCATAGCAGACGAGCACGTCGCGATCGCCGGAGGCGCGCACGAAGGATGCGAAGGCCGCTTCGATCGCGGCGCGCGAGTAGACGTAGGCGGGGGTTCCGTGCTCGCGCGCGATCGCCGCCAGCTCGACCTCCTCGACGAAGAGCGAGCCGTTGCGGTAGCGGAACGGAGAGTCGGTGGTCATCGTTGCGGATCGGCCTGTGTGGGCGACGACGCGGGCGCCGGTTGCGAGTTCGCGCGCCTGCGGCGGGGCGGCGGCGCGTTCTCGGGAAGGTAGAGCGGGCCGCGCTGGCCGCAGCCGGCGACGAGCAGCGACGCGACGACCGCCAGCAGCGCGCCTCGACGAGCGCCGGTTGCGGGCGCCGCGGGCGGGGGACGGAGGCGCGCGCGCAAGCTCAGAACACCTGGTCGCGGATGCGGTCGGCCTCAGCGCCGGAGGCAACGCCCTCCTCGGCGACGCCGAGCGAAGCGATTCCCTGTCCCGGACGCGTCTCCGACAGGTAGTACTGGCCGTCGATGCGCACCACGCCCTCGGGCTCGCGCCTCGGCTCCTCGGCGACGCCTTTCAGCGCCACGGCCATGTAGTCGATCCAGATCGGCAGGGCGAGCCCGCCGCCGGTTTCGCGATCGCCGAGTTTGCGCGGCTGGTCGAAGCCCACCCAGGCGACCGCGGCGAGCGACGGCTGGTAGCCGGCGAACCAGGCGTCCACCGAATCGTTCGTCGTGCCGGTCTTGCCGGCGAGGTCGTTGCGCTTGAGCGTCTTCGCGCGGGTGGCGGTGCCGATGCGCACGACGTCGCGCAGCATCGAATCCATCAGGAACGCGTTGCGCTCGTCGATCACGCGTACCGCTTCGTCGTCCGCGCGATCGGGCTTCGCGCTGGCCAGCAGCCGCCCGTTGCTGTCGGTGATCCGCGAGATCAGGTAGGGCTCGACGCGGTAGCCGCCGTTGGCGAACACCGAGATCGCCCCGACCATCCGCCACGGGGTGACCGAGCCCGCGCCGAGCGCCATCGTGAGGTAAGCGGGATGCCGTTCGGGGTCGAAGCCGAAGCGCGAGACGTAGTCCTGCGCGTACTGCGGGCCGATCGCGTCGAGGATGCGCACCGACACCATGTTCTTCGACTTGGCCAGCGCCGTGTGCAGCGGCATCGGGCCTTCGTACTTGCCGTCGTAGTTCTTCGGGTCCCACAGCTGGCCGCCGGTGCGCGCGGGGTCGATCAGCACCGGCGCGTCGTTGACGATGGTCGACGTCATGAAGCCCTTCTCGAGCGATGCCGAGTAGATGAACGGCTTGAAGCTCGAACCGGGCTGGCGCCAGGCCTGCACGACGCGGTTGAAGCGGTTGCGCTCGAAGTCGAAGCCGCCGACCAGAGCGCGCACCGCGCCGTCGTGCGTGTCCATCGACACGAAGGCCGCCTGCACCTCGGGCAGTTGCGATATCTGGTAGCTGCCGCCGTCGTCGCGCGAGATGCGGATGACCGAGCCGCGCGCGAGGCGCCTCGACGCGCTGGCGCGCGGGCCGAGCGCGGACGCGACGAACTTCAGCCCGTTGCCGGTGATCTCGATCGGCTTGCCGTCGCCGCGCGAGACGACGACGCGCTTCGGATCGGCCTCGAGCACCACCGCCGACAGAAAGTTGCCGATGTCGGCGTCGTCGTCGAGCGCCGCGTCGATCGTCTCGTCGGCCGCGTGCGGATCGTCGGGCAGCGCGATCGTGCGTTCGGGACCGCGAAAGCCGTGGCGGCGGTCGTAGTCGACGACGCCTTTTTCGAGCGCCGCGTTGGCCGCCGCCTGGTGCACCGGATCGATCGTCGTGTAGATCTTCAAGCCGGCCGAATAGATGTCCTCGTGGTACAGGTCGAAGGCGAGCTGACGGGCGAGTTCGGCCACGTACGGCGCCTGCACCGGGTAGTCGGCGCGCGGCGGCGAGAACACCAGGCGCTCGGTCATCGCCGCCTGGTATTCGGCCTGCGTGAGGAAGCCCGCCTCGCGCATGCGCCCCAGGATGTAGCGCTGGCGCTCGATCGCGCGCGCCGGATTGACCATCGGGTTGAAGCGCGACGGCGCTTTCGGCAGCCCGGCGAGCACCGCTGCCTCGGCCGCGCTCAGCTGCGCCAGCGGCTTGTCGAAGTAGGTGCGCGCCGCCGCGGCGAAGCCGTAGGAGCGCTTGCCCAGGTAGATCTGGTTCAGGTACAGCTCGAAGATCTGTTCCTTGCTCAGCGTGTCCTCGATGCGCAGCGCGAGCAGGATCTCGACGATCTTGCGCGTGTAGGTGCGCTCGTTCGACAGGAAGAACTCGCGCGCGAGCTGCATCGTGATCGTGCTCGCGCCCTGCTCCTTGCCACCGGCGAACAGGTTGGTGACGGCGGCCCGCGCCACGCCCACCGGGTCGACGCCGATGTGCTCGAAGAAACGCGTGTCCTCGGCGGCGAGCACCGCGTTCTTCATCACCTGCGGCACGTCCTCGATATGCACGAAGGTGCGCCGCTCCTCGCCGAACTCGCCGATCAGCTTGCCGTCTGCGGTGTATACGCGCAGCGGGATGCGCGGCCGGTAGTCGAGCATCGCGTCGAGCGACGGCAGCCGGTCGTTGAGCATCAGCAGCGCGAAGGCGCCGAGCAGCGCGCCGCAGACGGCGAGCGCCACCGGAATCGCCAGCGCCGCGATCGACACCCGCAACCACAGCGACTTCTTCGGAGACGGCTTCGAGCGGGGCTTTCGGGCGTTGCGTGCGGGCATTTACGGGCGTACCCCGCTGGGACTGTTGCGGATTTTATACGGATCGCCCGGGGACGGCGGCGATGCGCCGCACGCGGCGTTCGCGCTGCCGTCGATCGGCGCCCCTGCACAGGCGCGGCCCAGTGGTCGGTGGCGTACGACCGATGGTCGCGACGCGCTGCGAACTACCGCACAAAACGCTTTACAGTAAATCGAGCTCGTCGCTAGCATCGCGAGCGGTTGTTAAAAAACAAACGCAAGTCCTTAAGTTTACGGGACTTTTTCATCGAGACTCCCGATGGCGATAGCGCTCCCGAGTCTGTTTGGCCGAACATCCCCGCCGCTCGTCGGCATCGACCTGAGCGGCTCCAGCGTGAAGGTGGTCGAGCTGGCGAAGGGCCAGCGCACGCCGATGCGGCTCGAGCGCTATGCGATCGAGCCGATCGAGCGCGGCGCGATCGTCGACGGCAACATCGAGAAGCCCGAGGCGGTGGCGGAGGCGCTGACGCGCGCGCTGCGCAAGTGCAACACCCGGGCGCGCGAGGCCGCGCTGGCGCTGCCCGCAGGCTCGGTCATCACCAAGAAGATCCTGGTTCCCGCCGGCCTGCGCGAAGAAGACTACGAGGTGCAGGTCGAGGCCGAGGCGAGCCAGTACATTCCGTTTCCGATCGAGGAGGTGAACCTCGATTTCCAGCTGCTCGGTCCGGCCAAGGGATCCGAGGAAGAGATCGAGGTCCTGCTGGCGGCGTCGCGCAAGGAGAAGGTAGACGATCGGGTGGCCGTCGCCGAGATGGCGGGGCTGCGCCCGGTGGTGGTCGACGTCGAGAGCTATGCGCTTCGCTCGGCGGTGGACCACGTCACCCGGTTCCTGCCGAACAACGGCCAGGGCCAGATCATCGCCGTGTTCTCGATCGGGCAGACGACGACTTCGCTCGCCGTCGTGCTCAACGAGCAGACGGTGTTCGAACGCGAGCAGACCTTCGGCGGGCAGCAGCTCACGCAGGACCTGGTTCGGCTGTACGGGCTCACGCCGGAAGAGGCGGAGCTCAAGAAGCGCACCGGCGACCTGCCCGACAATTACCAGCGCGACCTGCTGCAGCCGTTCATCGAGCAGGGCGCCACCGACATCGCGCGCGCGCTGCAGTTCTTCTTCACGTCGACGCCATATACGCGGGTCGACCAGATCTATCTCGCCGGCGGATCTTCGGTCGTACCGGGGCTGGCCGACGCGGTGATGCAGCGCACCCAGGTTCCCACCGAGATCCTCAGTCCGTTCCAGGGGATGGAGGTGTCCGACGCCGTCCGCGACCGGCAGCTGCGCGCCGATGCGCCGGCGCTGCTCGTGGCCGCCGGTCTCGCGATGCGGAGATTCGACGCATGATTCCGCGCATCAACCTTCTCCCGCACCGGGAGATGCGCCGCGAGCGGCGCAAGAAGGATTTCGTCGTACTGGGCGCGCTGACCGCGATTCTCGCCGCCCTCGGCTGCCTGCTCGTCGCCCTGGCGATCGACAACCGCATCGACGAGCAGCGCGCGCGCAACGACTTCATTCGCGCGGAGAACGCCAGGCTCGACGAGCAGATCAAGGAGATCGCGACGCTGCGCGCCGAGATCGACGCGCTGCGCGCTCGCCAAGCTGCGGTCGAGAGCCTGCAGACGAACCGGACCATACCGGTGCACCTGATGGACGAGCTGGTCAAGCACGTGCCCGAAGGCCTGTACCTGAAGTCGATGCGGCAGGACGAACGCAAGGTCACGCTGGTCGGCTACGCGCAATCGAACGATCGCGTCTCGGAGCTGCTGCGCAACCTGGCGAACAACACGCCCTGGCTCGAGCGCCCCGAGCTGGTCGAGATCAAGGCGGTGCAGCTCGGCGGCGGCAAGGCGAACGCGAACGACGCCGGCCGGCGGCTGTACGAGTTCTCGCTGAACGCGCTGGTGCGCACCAACGACGCCCCTGCCGCCGTGCCTGCCAAGGTCGCCGGCGCGCCGGTGGCGGCGAACTCCGTGAGGTGAGCGCGATGGCCCGGTTCAATTCGTCGATCGATCTGTCCGCCGTCACTGCGCAGTTCCAGGGGCTGCAGGGACGCCATCCGGGGTTGTGGCCGATCGTCCCGCGCATCGCGCTGCTCGCGGCGATCGTCGTCGCGCTCGGCGCGGCGGCCTGGGGCGGCTACTGGCGGGGCCAGCTCGAGGATCTCGAGGCGCGCGTTGCCGAGGAGCAGCGGCTGAAGGACGAGTTCACCGACAAGATGCGCCAGGCGGTGAACCTCGAGGCGCTGCGCGAGCAGAAGGAACAGGTGATGCAGTACGTCAGTGCGCTCGAGAAGCAGTTGCCGAGCAAGGCCGAGATGGACGCGCTGCTCTCCGACATCAACCAGGCCGGCGTCGGGCGCGGGCTGCAGTTCGAGCTGTTCAAGCCCGGGCAGGTCGTCGTGCGCGACTACTACGCCGAACTGCCGATCGCGATCCGCGTCACCGGCTCGTATCACGCCTTCGGCTCGTTCACCAGCGAGATCGCCAACCTCGCCCGCATCGTCACGCTGAACAACCTGCAGATCTCGCTGCCCGCCGATCGCAGCGGACAGGCGGCGAGCGCCACCGGCAACCTGTCGATGGAGGCGATCGCCAAGACCTTCCGCTATCTCGACCCGGAGGAGATCGCCGAGCAGCGGCGCAAGGCAGCTGAAGCGAAGGCGAAGAAGAAGTCATGACCACGAAGATGAAGACCGCTCTCGCCGCCCTCGGCGCCGTCGCCGCCGTATCGCTCGCCGGCTGCGCCGACGACCAGGCCGAATTGCGCGAATGGATGCAGTCGGTGCGCGCCAGCGTCAAGCCGGTGCACCATCCGATCAGCGAGCCCCGCCGCTTCGAGCCCTATCGATACGACAACGAAGGGCAGGTCGACCCGTTCTCGGTCGCCAGGCTCGGCGGCGCGCCGGGCGTCGCCCACGCGGGCGCCCCGGCCGGCGGCCTGAAGCCGGACACGACGCGCCCGCGCGAGGCGCTCGAGGCCTATCCGCTCGACGCGATCCGCATGGTCGGGCACCTGGCGAACCGCCAGGGGCAGTACGCGTTGCTGCAGGCCGAGCGCCTCGTCTACCAGGCGCGCGTGGGCAACTACGCCGGGCAGAACTACGGAATGATCACGCGCATCAGCGAGACCGAAGTCGCGCTGAAGGAACTGGTCCAGGACGCCGTCGGCGACTGGGTCGAGCGCGAAACGACACTGCAGATCCAGGACGGGAGCGCTCAATGAAAGCGATGTTCGGCAGCATCGGCCCGGCGATCCGGGCGCTCGGCGGGGATGCGGCTCGCGTGGCCGCAGCCTTCTGCGTCGCCGGCGCCGTCCTCGCCGGCGGTCTCGCCACCACCCCGGCCTTCGCCCAGGCGAACTCGATCGAGTCGGTCGCCAGCGTGCAGCAGGGCAGCACGACCTATCTGCGCATCGGACTGAAGAACGCGCCCACCGTCGCGCCGGTCGGCTTCTCGGTATCGAACCCGCCGCGCATCGCCTTCGACTTCGTCGACACGGACAACCGCTCCGGGCACAACTCGATCGAGCTGCCGCAGGGCGACGTGCGCAGCGTGGCGATCGTGCAGTCGGGCGAGCGCTCGCGCGTCGTGCTGAACCTGAAGCGTCCGATGGGCTACGAGACGTCGATCGACGGCAACACGCTCGTCGTCGCGCTCGAGCCGACTGCCTCGGCCGCCGCTACCGCGCAGACGGGTTCGACGTACAACTTCGCCAAGGTCGACGGCAAAGGCGAGCATGCGTTGCGCGACATCGACTTCCGCCGCGGCAAGGAAGGCGAAGGGCGCGTCGTCGTCGACCTGTCGGATCCGGGCGTCGGCGTCGACATCCGGCAGCAGGGGCAGACGGTGGTCGTCGACTTCATCGGCACGAAGCTGCCCGAGAATCTGCGCCGTCGTCTCGACGTGAGCGACTTCGGCACGCCGGTGCGCACCGTGCGCGCCTTCCAGCAGGGGGACAACGCCCGGCTGGTGATCGAGCCGCAGGGGCAGTGGGAGCACAACGCCTACCAGAGCGACACGCAGTTCGTCGTCGAGGTCAAGGCGGTGCGCGAGGATCCGAACCGGCTCGTCGCCGGCACGCAGCCGGGCTACAAGGGCGAGCGGCTGTCGCTGAACTTCCAGAACGTCGACGTGCGTGCGCTGCTGCAGGTCATCGCCGACTTCACCAACCTGAACATCGTCACCAGCGATTCGGTGGCGGGCAGCCTCACGCTGCGGCTGAAGGACGTTCCGTGGGACCAGGCGCTGGCGATCATCCTGGATTCCAAGGGCCTGGACATGCGCAAGAACGGCAACGTCATCATGGTTGCCCCGCGCGACGAGATCGCGGCCAAGGAGAAGCTGGAACTCGAGTCGCGCGCGCAGATCTCCGACATCGAGCCGCTGCGCACCGAAACCTTCCAGCTGAACTACCAGAAGGCCGAGGCGCTGCAGAAGCTGCTCGCCGACGAGAAGCAGCGCGTGCTGTCCAAGCGCGGCAGCGTCGTCGTCGACCAGCGCACGAACAAGGTGTTCGTGCAGGACACGCCGTTGCGGCTCGAGGAGGTGCGCAAGGTCATCGCGCAGATCGACATCCCGGTGCGCCAGGTGCTGATCGAGGCGCGCATCGTCGAGGCCGACGACCGCTTCACGCGCAATCTCGGCGTGCGGCTGGGCTTCAACCGGATCAACGCCAGCGCCGGCGGCACGCTCGGCCGCGCGACGGTGTCGGGCAACCTGCAGGGCGTGCACGACCTCACGCCGCTGCCGGGAGCCACCGGCTCGGGCGGCACGCTGCTGCCGAACACGAACTTCGTAAACCTGCCGGCGCCGGCGATCTCCGGCGTCGATCCCGCCACCTTCGCGGTAAGCCTGTTCAGCTCGGACCTCACCCGCTTCCTGAACCTCGAGCTGTCCGCCCTCGAAGCCGACCAGCGCGGCAAGGTGGTGTCGAGCCCGCGCGTGCTCACCGCCGACCAGGGCACCGCCGTGATCGAGCAGGGCACCGAGCTGCCGTACCAGCAGGCCACCTCGAGCGGCGCCACGTCGATCCAGTTCCGCAAGGCGAACCTGAAGCTCGAGGTCACGCCGCAGATCACGCCCGAGGGCAACGTGATCCTCGAAGTGCAGGTCAACCGCGACGCCGTCGGCATCCTCACGCCGGCCGGCTTCGCGATCGACACGCGGCGCGTGCAGACGCAGGTACTGGTCGAGAACGGCGGCACGGTCGTCATCGGCGGCATCTACGAGCAGTTCGAGCGCAACCAGGTCAACAAGGTGCCGCTGCTCGGCGACATCCCGGTGATCGGCAACGCGTTCAAGAACAACTCGCGCACGAACAACCGGGCCGAGCTGCTGGTGTTCCTGACGCCGCGCGTGGTGACGGATACGGCGCTGGCGCGTTGAAGCAGCGGCGCGCGCGACGCGCTCGCATGGATCCTGCTGCGGCTGGCGCGCCCTTTGGGGCGCGCAGTCGTTTTGGCGCGTCCCGGTACACCAGGGAGTGCGTCCGGGCTTCCGAGAGCGTCCTGGTACTGCAGCGCGCGTCCTGGTACTGCAGCGTGCGTCCTGGTACTGCAGCGCGCGTCCTGGTACTCCGGTGCGCGGCTGGCGCTTTAAATTGGAGCGTTCTCGCTCGTGGAATCGATTCCACGAGCTGAAGGACTACATTTTGAAGCTTTGAAGTGCGGGCCTCCGCGTAGACGCCGCGCTTCCGGGCGCTACCAGAAATGCGCGCTTCTCGCGCACTCCAGGGCATCAAGAGTGGCGGGCAATGAAGAATGCGCGGGAAGCGCGTATTCCGCGGAGGGATGCCTCTCACGCTGGGTGGAATGTTGGTTCTCCGCGCATTTCGGCTCGCGTTACACGGCTCGCGTCGTACACGACTTGCCCACCGGCGGCGTCTGCGTGGCATGCGCCACGCCGCCGGTGGACAAGTCTGCGGCGTCACCGCCGCGAGAAAGTCCCGGAACCCGGGACTTTCGGTCGGCGCTTGCCTGCACGGAGCAGCCTGCAAGCGGCGGATCGGCGACGAGATCCGGCAGACGCCGGGTGCATCCCGATCCGGTAACCTCACACCCCGATCCGGTAACCTGTCTGCGCCTTCGCTCCCACCGAGGCGCACCTGGCGCCTTTCCGGATGAACGACCCCCCCACGACGCAAGCGCCCTCCGACCCTCGCCCGCTGGTCCTGGTCGGCATGATGGGCGCCGGCAAGACGACGGTGGGGCGGCGCCTGGCCGCGCGCCTGAACCGTCGCTTCGTCGATGCAGACCGCGAGCTCGAGCAGCGCTGCGGCGTGCCGATCACGACGATCTTCGAGCTGGAAGGCGAGGAAGGCTTCCGCCGTCGCGAGCGCGTGCTGCTCGGCGAGCTGATCGCGCTGCCCGACATCGTGCTCGCCACCGGGGGCGGCGCGGTGCTCGACGAAGAGAACCGACGACTGCTCTGCGAACGAGGCTGGGTGGTCTATTTGAAGGCGGCGGCGCCCGAGTTGTGGCAGCGATTGCGTCGCGACCGGGCGCGCCCGCTGCTGCAGACCGCGAACCCGCGCGAGCGCATCGCGCAGCTGCTCGCGCAGCGCGAGCAGCTGTACGAGTCGGTCGCGCATTGCACGGTGACCAGCGTGCATCAGCCGGTGGACGAGCTGGTGGCCAATATAATCGACGCCTTGCCCGAATCGCTGCAACGGCCCCGATGAACGTCCTCGAAGTGCAGGTCCAGCTCGGCGAGCGCGCGTATCCGATCCGCATCGGCGCGGGCCTGCTCGACAGCGACGAAGCGCTGGCCGCACTCGCTTCCGGGCGCCAGGTGGCGGTCGTCTCGAACGACGTCGTCGCCGCGCTGTATCTGGCGCGGCTGCAACGTTCGCTGCGCGACGCCTCCGTTGTCGAGACGATCCTCGTGCCGGACGGCGAGGCGCACAAGAACCAGGTTTCGCTCGACCTCGTTCTCGATCGGCTGCTCGAAAGGCGCTTCGATCGGCGCTGCCTGCTCGTCGCGCTCGGCGGCGGCGTGATCGGCGATCTCACCGGCTTCGCCGCCGCCATCTATCAGCGCGGAGTCGACTTCGTGCAGGTGCCCACGACGCTGCTCGCGCAGGTCGACTCCTCGGTCGGCGGCAAGACGGCGATCAACCATCCGCGCGGCAAGAACATGATCGGCGCTTTCCACCAGCCGAAGCTGGTGCTGACCGACGTCGAGACCTTGCGCAGCCTGCCGCCGCGCGAGCTGAGCGCGGGGCTGGCCGAGATGATCAAGCACGGCGCGATCGCCGACCTCGACTATTTCGCCTCGCTCGAGCGCGACATGCAGGCGCTGCTTCGCTGCGAGGCGGCGCCGATGCGCGACGCGATCCGCCGCTCCTGCGAGATCAAGGCCGAGGTCGTCGCGCACGACGAGCGCGAGAGCGGCAGGCGCGCACTGCTGAACTTCGGCCACACTTTCGGACACGCGCTCGAGACCGGCAGCGGCTACGGACGCTGGCTGCACGGCGAGGCGGTCGGCATCGGCATGCTGATGGCGGCAGACCTGTCGCGGCGCCTGTCGATGCTCGACGCGGCCTCGTGCGCTCGCCTCTCGGAGGCGGTCGGCGCCGCGCGCCTTCCGCTGCGCGCGCCGCGCTGGCCGGCCGAGCGCTGGCTCGAGCTGATGAGCGTCGACAAGAAGGCCGAGCAGGGCACGCCGAATTTCGTGTTGCTCGAGGCGCTGGGGCGCGCGACGGTGCGCCGCGTTCCGCCCGGGCCGCTCGCCGAAACCTTCGCCGCCTTCGCCGGCGACGGCGACGACTGAAGCCATGCCGGGCCGCGCCGATTACGCAGCCGACCCTGCGTCGAGCCGCGGCCGGCGCTTCCCGACGGCGAAATCGGCCACGCGCAGCGAGTTCCAGCGCGACCGCGACCGCATCGTCCACTGCACGGCGTTTCGCCGGCTCGAATACAAGACGCAGGTCTTCGTCAACCACGAAGGCGACCTGTTTCGCACGCGGCTGACGCACTCGATCGAGGTTGCGCAGATCGCGCGCTCGGTCGCCCGCTGCCTGCGCCTGGACGAGGATCTCGTGGAGGCGATCGCGCTCGCGCACGATCTCGGTCACACGCCCTTCGGACACGCCGGGCAGGACGAACTGGACGCCTGCATGAAGCCGTGGGGCGGCTTCGAGCACAACCTGCAGTCGCTGCGCGTGGTCGACGAGCTGGAGCAACGCTACGCCGGGCACGACGGACTGAACCTGTGCTTCGAGACGCGCGAAGGAATCCTCAAGCACTGCTCGGTCGAGCGCGCGCGCGGCCTGGGCGAGATCGGTGAGCGTTTCCTCGCGCGCCGCCAGCCCTCGCTCGAAGCGCAGATCGCCAACCGCGCCGACGAGATCGCCTACAACAACCACGACGTCGACGACGGGCTTCGCTCCGGCCTGCTGCGCATCGAGGCGCTGATCGACGTGCGCCTGTTCGGCCGGCATTGCCGCGAAGTGCGCGACGCGTATCCGGCGCTCGCCGGCCGGCGCCTCGTGCACGAGACGATCCGCCGGATGATCGACGAGCTGGTCACCGACCTCGTCGCCGAAACCGCGCGCCGCATCCGCGAGGCCGCCGTGCACTCGGTCGACGACGTCCGCGCGGCGCCGGCGCTGGCCGGCTTCTCCGAGCGCGTGCACGCGGAATCGGCCGAGCTCAAGCGCTTCCTGCACGGCCACCTGTACGAGCACGAGCGCGTGCTCGCCGTGATGCACCGCGCGCGCGGCATCGTCGCCGAACTGTTCGCGCGCTACCGGGCCGATCCGTCGCTGCTGCCCGAAGAGCATCGCGAGCGCGTCGATCGCCTCGGCGAGCGCGCGATCGCCGACTACATCGCCGGGATGACCGATCGTTTCGCGGTGCGCGAGCACCTGCGGCTCGCGGGCGCCGCTCCCGACGGCCTGGGCGGGGCAGACGTGCTCGGCGCCGCCAGCGAAGCGTCGCCGTAGTGCATCGGCGGGGCGGGCGGCCGCTGTTCCTGCCCCGTCGCGGAGCACTTCGCCCTCTTGTAGTGCGGTGGTGGTGCGGTGCAATAAAAAACGCTTCGCGAACGCTTCAAATCGCGCCGCGCGCGCGCTAGACTGAATCGTAGTCCGTACTGCTCACGCGCGATTCGCTGCGCGAAGCGTGCCGGGACGCCGTTCCCCGCGTCAGCGGGCACTGACAAACGCGCTTCCCGGCGCATGCCGCGCGCCTCAGGCCGGCTACGACCCCTTGTCGAACGTCCTACCGTTCTTCCGAGCGCGGAGATTCCGACGATGCGCCATATCCCTGCCGGGACGCTGTCCGACGCAACCGATGCCGCACGGGGCCTGTACGACCCCGCCTACGAGCACGACGCCTGCGGCGTCGGCTTCATTGCGCACATCGGCGGCAAGAAGAGCCACTCGCTGATCGAGCAGGGCCTGCAGATCCTGTGCAATCTCGACCATCGCGGAGCGGTGGGCGCCGATCCGCTGATGGGCGACGGCGCCGGCATCCTGATCCAGATTCCCGACGCGTTCTTTCGCGACGAGATGGCGCGTCACGGCGTCGCGCTGCCGCCGGCGGGCGAGTACGGCGTGGGGATGGTGTTCCTGCCGAAGGAACACGCTTCGCGCATCGCCTGCGAGCAGGAGCTGGAGCGCGCGGTGCGCGCCGAGGGGCAGGTGCTGCTCGGCTGGCGCGACGTGCCGGTCGATCGCGCGATGCCGATGTCTCCGGCGGTGCGCGCGACCGAGCCGGTGATCCGCCAGATCTTCGTCGGGCGTGGCGCCGACGTCATGGTCACCGACGCGCTCGAGCGCAAGCTCTACGTGATCCGCAAGACGGCCAGCCACGCGATCCAGAAGCTGCGGCTGAAGCACGGCGGCGAGTACTTCGTGCCGTCGATGTCGGCGCGCACGATCGTCTACAAGGGGCTGCTGCTGTGCGGGCAGGTCGGGCAGTACTACGTCGACCTGCGCGATCCCCGCGTCGTCACCGCGGTGGCGCTGGTGCACCAGCGCTTCTCGACGAACACCTTTCCGCAGTGGCCGCTCGCGCATCCGTACCGGCTGATCGCGCACAACGGCGAGATCAACACGGTCAAGGGCAACTACAACTGGCTTCGGGCGCGCGAGGGCGCGATGCGCTCGCCGGTGCTCGGCGACGATCTCGCCAAGCTCTATCCGATCGTCTACGCGGGCCAGTCCGACACTGCCACTTTCGACAACTGCCTCGAGCTGCTCGTGATGGCGGGCTATCCGCTCGCGCACGCCGTGATGATGATGATCCCCGAGGCGTGGGAGCAGCACGCGTCGATGGACCCGAGGCGGCGGGCGTTCTACGAGTTCCACGCGGCGATGATGGAGCCGTGGGACGGCCCGGCGGCGATCGCATTCACCGACGGTCGCCAGGTCGGCGCGACGCTCGATCGCAACGGGCTGCGCCCGGCCCGTTACTGCATCACCGACGACGACCTCGTCGTCCTCGCCTCCGAAGCCGGCGTGCTGCCGATTCCGGAGAGCCGCATCGTGCGCAAATGGCGCCTGCAGCCGGGCCGGATGCTGCTGATCGACCTCGACCAGGGCCGTATCGTCGACGACGCCGAACTGAAGAGCCAGCTCTCGAACAGCAAGCCGTACCGCGAGTGGATCGAGGCGATCCGCATCAAGCTCGACGAGCTGTCGCCGGGACCGGGCGAGCCGCACGCCGGCCCGGCGGGCGGCGACGAGCGCCTGTCGCTGCTCGATCGCCAGCAGGCCTTCGGCTACACGCAGGAAGACCTCAAGTTCCAGTTGCTGCCGATGGCCGCGCAAGGCGAGGAGGCGGTCGGCTCGATGGGCAACGACGCGCCGCTCGCCGTGCTGTCCGACCGGAACAAGTCGCTGTACAGCTATTTCCGCCAGCTGTTCGCGCAGGTGACGAACCCGCCGATCGATCCGATCCGCGAGCAGTTGGTGATGTCGCTCGTCTCGTTCATCGGGCCGCGGCCGAACCTGCTCGACCTGAACAACATCAACCCGCCGATGCGTATCGAGGTCTCGCAGCCGGTGCTCGATTTCGACGACATCGCCGAGATCCGCGCGATCGACGAGCTGACGCGCGGCAAGTTCCGGTCCTACGAGATCGACATCTGCTACCCGGTGGCGTGGGGCAGGGAGGGCATCGAGGCGCGGCTCGCGTCGCTCGCGGCCGAGGCCGAGGACGCGGTGAACTCCGGCTACAACGTGCTGATCGTTTCCGATCGCTGCGTCGGCCGCGATCGCGTCGCGATCCCGGCGCTGCTGGCGACCAGCGCGATCCACCTGCACCTGGTCGACCGCGGCCTGCGCACGCGCACCGGGCTCGTCGTCGAGACCGGCTCGGCGCGCGAGGTGCACCACTTCGCGCTGCTCGCCGGCTACGGCGCCGAGGCCATCCACCCCTACCTCGCGCTCGAGACGCTGGCCGAGGCGCATCGTGCGGAGCCGGGCGGCATCGGCCCCGAGAAGGCGATGCGCAACTACGTGAAGGCGGTCGGCAAGGGGCTGATGAAGGTGATGTCGAAGATGGGCATCTCCACCTACATGAGCTATTGCGGCGCGCAGATCTTCGAGGCGGTGGGCCTGTCGCGCGCGTTCGTCGACCGCTACTTCGCGGGCACCGCGAGCCATGTGAGCGGCATCGGCGTCTTCGAGGTCGCCGAGGAGGCGATCCGCACGCATCGCGCGGCTTTCGGCGACGACCCCACGCTGGCCGACGCGCTCGACGAGGGCGGCATGTATGCGGTGCGCACGCGCGGCGAGGCGCACCTGTGGACGCCGGATTCGATCGCGCATCTGCAGCATGCCACGCGCAGCAACGACTACTCCACGTTCAAGGAATATTCGAAGCTGATCGACGACCAGAGCGTGCGCCACATGACGCTGCGCGGCCTGTTCGAGTTCCGCTTCGATGCCTGCGAGCCGGTGCCGCTCGACGAGGTCGAGCCGGCGGCGGAGATCGTCAAGCGCTTCGCCACCGGCGCGATGTCGCTGGGCTCGATCTCCACCGAGGCGCACACGACATTGGCGGTGGCGATGAACCGCATCGGCGGCAAGTCGAACACCGGCGAGGGCGGCGAGGATGCGTTGCGCTACCGCGCCGAGATGCGCGCCGGACACCCGGTCGTGCGCGAAGGCGACACGATCGGCTCGGTGATCGGCGCCGAGCGCATCGAGGCGGATACCGCCCTGCGCGAGGGCGATTCGCTGCGCTCGAAGATCAAGCAGGTGGCGTCGGGCCGCTTCGGCGTCACCGCCGAGTACCTGGCGAGCGCCGACCAGTTGCAGATCAAGATGGCGCAGGGCGCCAAGCCCGGCGAGGGCGGGCAGCTGCCCGGGCACAAGGTGTCCGACTACATCGGCATGCTGCGCTACTCGGTGCCGGGCGTCGGGCTCATCTCTCCGCCGCCGCATCACGACATCTATTCGATCGAGGATCTCGCGCAGCTGATCCACGACCTGAAGAATGCGAACCCGCGCGCTTCGGTGTCGGTGAAGCTCGTCTCCGAGGTGGGCGTGGGCACCGTCGCGGCGGGCGTCGCGAAAGCCAAGGCCGACCACGTCGTCATCGCCGGACACGACGGCGGTACCGGCGCCTCGCCCTGGTCGTCGATCCAGCACGCGGGAACGCCGTGGGAACTGGGGCTCGCCGAGACGCAGCAGACGCTGGTGGCGAACGGACTGCGCGGGCGCATCGTCGTGCAGGCCGACGGACAGATGAAGACCGGACGCGACGTCGTCGTCGGCGCGCTGCTCGGCGCCGACGAGTTCGGCTTCGCGACCGCGCCCCTTATCGTCGAGGGCTGCATCATGATGCGCAAGTGCCACCTGAACACCTGCCCGGTGGGCGTGGCCACGCAGGATCCGGTGCTGCGGCGCCGCTTCGCCGGCAAGCCGGAGTACGTCGTCAACTACTTCTTCTTCGTCGCCGAGGAAGTGCGCGAGCTGCTGGCGCGGCTCGGCCTTCGCCGCTTCGACGAACTGATCGGCCGCGCCGACCTGCTCGACACGAGGCCGGGGATCGCGCACTGGAAGGCGCGCGGGCTCGACTTCTCGCGCATCTTCCACCAGCCGCCGACCGCGCCCGGCGCGCCGCGCCGCTGCGTGGAAGCGCAGGACCACGGGCTGGCACACGCGCTCGATCACAAGCTGCTCGAACTCGCGAGGCCGGCGATCGAAAGCAGCGAGAGAGTCTCGTTTATCCTTTCAGTGCGCAACGTGCATCGCGCGGTCGGCACGATGCTCTCGGGCGAGCTGGCGCGCCGGCACGGACACGCGGGACTGCCCGACGACTCGATCCACGTGCAGCTGAACGGCACGGCCGGGCAGAGCCTGGCGGCGTTCCTCGCGCGCGGCGTGACGATCGACCTCGTGGGCCAGGCCAACGACTACGTCGGCAAGGGACTGTCGGGCGGGCGCGTCGTCGTGCGGCCGACGAACGACTTCCGCGGCCGCGCCGACGAGAACATCATCGTCGGCAACACCGTGCTCTACGGTGCGATCGAGGGCGAGGCCTATTTTCGCGGCGTCGCCGGCGAGCGCTTCTGCGTGCGCAACTCGGGCGCGAGCGCCGTCGTCGAAGGCACCGGCGACCACGGCTGCGAGTACATGACCGGCGGCACCGTCGTCGTGCTCGGCGCTACCGGGCGCAACTTCGCCGCCGGCATGTCGGGCGGCATCGCCTACGTGTACGACCCGCACGACGACTTCGCCGCGCGCTGCAACGCGTCGACGGTGGCGCTCGAGCGCGTCCTCAGCACCGCCGAGCAGCTCGACGGCAGCGACCCGGCGACGTGGCACGGCGGCGAATGCGACGAGATCACGCTGAAGTCGCTCGTCGAGCGCCACTTCCGCTACACCGGCAGCGAGAAGGCGCGCGCGATCCTCGACGACTGGAACCGCCAGCGCGGACTTTTCGTCAAGGTGTTCCCGCACGAGTACCGGCGCGCGCTTGGCGAGGTGCGCACGGAGCGGGCCGAGCGGGTGCGGGCAACGGCGGCTTGAAACGCGGGGCGATTGCGAAGGGACGGGGCGAGAAGCCATGGGAAAGATCACCGGATTCCTCGAGTTCGCGCGGCTGCAGGAAGCGGCCGAGGAAGCGCAGTCGCGCGTGCGGCACTTCCGCGAGTTCATCGAGCGCCTGCCCGACGAGGCCGCCGCGCGACAGGGCGCGCGCTGCATGGACTGCGGCGTTCCGTTCTGCCAGACAGGTTGTCCGGTCAACAACATCATTCCGGACTGGAACGACCTCGTATACCGGAACAACTGGAAGCGCGCGCTCGACGTGCTGCTGTCGACGAACAATTTCCCCGAGTTCACCGGGCGGATCTGTCCGGCGCCGTGCGAAGCCGCGTGCACGCTGAACATCAACGACGATCCGGTCGGCATCAAGTCGATCGAGCACGCGATCATCGACAAGGGCTGGGAGATGGGCTGGGTCGTGCCGCAGCCCGCAGCGCGACGTACGGGCAAGCGCGTGGCGATCGTCGGCTCCGGGCCGGCGGGGCTCGCCTGCGCGCAGCAGCTGGCGCGCGTGGGACACGACGTCACGGTGTTCGAGAAGAACGATCGGGCCGGAGGGCTGCTGCGCTACGGTATCCCCGACTTCAAGCTCGAGAAGCGGCACATCGACCGGCGCGTGGAGCAGATGCGTGCGGAGGGGGTGCGGTTTCGCACCGGCGTGGATGTCTGCGGTAGCGACGTCGAAGGTGCGGGGTCGGCTGCGGGTGCGGGTGCGGGTGCGGGCGCTGGTGCGGGCGCTGGTGCGGGCGCTGGCGCCGGCCGAATCGCGGGCGCGGAGGCTTCAAGCGAAGCCGGTGCGCCTGCGGTGCTGAACCTGGCGCGCGAACGCATCGCCGCGCATGCGCTGCTCGCCGACTTCGATGCCGTCGTGCTCGCCGCCGGCGCCGAGCGGCCGCGCGATCTCCCGGTGCCCGGGCGCGAGCTGGACGGCGTGCATTTCGCGATGGA
>ERZ778017.1393-NODE-1393-length-24132-cov-4.626615_pt1 | contig 24132 bp, 17 predicted proteins | sample MGYA00375747_ERZ778017 | MGnify/ENA primary metagenome ERZ778017 (study PRJEB29350, sample SAMN05509838) | bioreactor metagenome | biome: bioreactor; material: wastewater | place: South Africa: University of Cape Town | collected 2014-03-17 ...
GATTTTGACCGGCACCCAAGCGCCAATCCATCATACGCCCTGGCTCCAGGCGCTTGATGACTCGTTGGAGACGTTCCTCAATCAGCCTCAAACGCAGGCGGCTGCTGAGTAATCGAACGACGAAAACGCAATCGAACGCTGACTGCATTATTTGCAGTCAGCGAATTCCTTCTCGCACGAATGGGCGGTCATGAACGATATCACCTTGACGTCACCTTCTCGACCGAAGTTCTTTGTGCCGGAACGAACGGCGCTGGATTCAGGCGTCGAGCGTTACGTGCTGAAGGGCGGTGGCACGGCGGCGTTCGAGTTGGAGGCAGGAGACCGCCTCGAACTCAGCCCGCTGGAAGGCGGTCAATCCGTAGACGTTGCCGTTTTTGCGCCGAACGGGCGCAGCGATTTGGCTGCTCTAGGCTTGAAGGGCCAGGGCAGCGTAACCGGAATACAAAATATCCTGAATTCCGATAGCGAAGATGCAGCTCGCGTCCGCTTCGGATTGTTCCGGCGCGGTTTTGATTTGGGGAATGCCAAGGCATCGAGAGTCTTCACGTCGGATTCCGTGCCGGGAGATATTGTTGCCCTGCACGCAGAAAAGCCGGTGTTTGCCGTGTTCGGCGCGCCAGCTGAGCCTATGGTCGTCTGGGATCAGAATCCGGCGACGGATACTCTGATTTTCATTACTCGGGCCAATCCCCGCTTTAGAGGCAGGGCTTCGTTGCCCGAGCCGCTCGCTGAGCCGCGGCTGGATATTCGCGTGAACGTCGCGAGCGCGGAGAGTTTTGAGGTTCGCGCAGGCGAATACATCCAGATCATCGATGTGCAAGGCCGGCAGTGCTCCGATTTTTTGGCCTTCAGCCGCAAGGCGCTCGATAACGGAGTGGGCTCGGGCCTCGACGCGACGACGACGCGGACGTTGAACGGATCAGCGTATCCGCGTCCCGGCATCTATTCGAAATTTTTTGATGCGGATCGCAATCCCCTCGTCGAGATCGTGCAGGATACCGTTGGCCGCCACGATACATTTAATCTGGCGTGCACCAGCCGCTACTACGAAGACATGGGATATTTCGGTCACCCCAACTGCACGGAAAACTTCAACAACGTGCTGCGCGACTATCCGATTCCGAGCCATACCGGATGGCCGGCAATCAATTTCTTCTACAATACGAACGTCGACTGTCACAACAACATATGGTCCGACGAACCGTGGTCGCGCCCTGGCGATTACGTCGTCATGCGCGCTCTCACCGATCTCGTATGTGCGGCCTCCTCGTGCCCATCCGACATAGATGCCTCGAATGGATGGCATCTCACGGAGATTCAAGTGCGGGTCTATGCCGCCGACACCATGTTCAAACGCTCGATAGGATATCGGATGCAACCTGACGCTCCGCTGCAATTAACCCGGGAATCGGGATTTCACCCTCGCACGTCGCAGCTCACTCGCAACTTCGGTGACTATCGCGGCTTCTGGGTTCCCCATTGCTTCGCAAACGGCGGCGCCATCGATGAGTATTGGGCGTGTCGCGAGCGTGCGGTCATCATGGACCTGTCGCCACTTCGCAAGCTGGAAGTCATGGGGCCCGACTCCGAGCAGTTTCTACAAGGCATCGTGACCCGTGATGTTCGCAAGCTGTCCGTCGGGCAAATCTTCTATACGACCATGTGCTACGAACACGGCGGCATGGTCGATGACGGTACGCTTTTCCGTCTGGCTGAAAATAACTTCCGCTGGATTGGCGGCGACGATGCCAGTTTGATCTGGTTGAAAGAGCAGGCTGCGAAGTCGAACTACAACGTGAACCTGAAGACGGCGACATCGGAGATTCACAACGTCGCGGTACAGGGGCCGTTGTCGCGCGAAATTCTTTCGAGCGTGATTGAAACGCCGCCGGGCCGCCCGACAATAAAGGAGCTGGGCCTATTCAGATTCACGATTGGACGTATCGGCGGCGTGTCGGGCATTCCGGTGCTGGTGTCGCGTACGGGCTATACCGGCGAGCTTGGCTTCGAGGTTTTCTGCCATCCGAGAGACGCCCCGGCCGTCTGGGATGCGATCATGGCCGCGGGAACTCCGCTGGGTCTCAAGCCATTCGGCTTCGATGCTCTCGACATGGTCAGAATCGAAGCCGGCCTGGTTTTTGGCGGGCACGACTTCGATTCCACGACCGATCCTTTCGAAGCCGGCATCAGCTTTACCGTGCCGCAGAAGAAGGAAGAGGACTACATCGGCAAAGCCGCGCTCGAGAAACGTCGTGCCAATCCGTTGCGGAAGCTTATCGGGCTTGAGGTGGCGGGCAACGAAAAGCCGTCGCACGGAGATCCGGTGTTCGTCGGGCGGGCCCAGGTCGGCACGGTTACAAGTGCGATGCGCTCGCCGTTATTGAAGAAGACGCTGGCGTTGGCGCGCGTCGATGTCGTCCATTCCGCGATCGGCGGCGCGTTGGAAATCGGACGCCTCGACGGGATGCAAAAGCGTCTTGCGGCCACGACGGTGCCGTTCCCGTTCTACGATCCGGAAAAGAAGCGCGTCCGCATGTGACGGCACGCAATCGCAGGTGGGCGCCGGTCGAGAGGCGGCGTCTATTTGAACAGCGATGTCAGAGAGAATGACGAGGCCACCACGATCGGCGGATTTTCGGCGACCTGCGGATAGGGCTCGTCGATGTAGACGTCGAGGCCGGTGGCCCGTCCGTCTTTTATCAATGACGCGACATAGGCCCATCCCTTCGGTTCCAGGCCGAGGCAGGCCTCGGACATTTCACCCTTCAGGCGCTCGTGAATGGCGATGTTTCCGCGCGCCAGGATGGCAGCGGTTTGTTGGGGGCTGAACCGGTTCCTATCCCACAGCTTCTTCAAATAGACGCCTACAACGTTGCGTTTGATCGTTGGCCCCCAGGTGACTCGGTGGGCTTTGTCGCCTGAAAAAGCGTATTCTCCCGGAGGTAAGGGGCCGACGGCTCGCGCTGCCAAACAGTCTGGATCAGGATTGTTTCTGCAGACTTCTCTCCCCGAGATAGCCCAGGCAATTGTCTTGCCGTGAAGTTGCGGGTTGTCCGAAACGATGAAGAGACGGCCGGTGCTGATCGTGTAGCCGAGACGGAACGTTTGCGAGCTCGGCGGGATCTCGTGCACCACGTCCTCGAACGGATTGCAGATTTCGCCGCCGGTCAGCTTTCTCGGGAAGCCTTTGTGCTGGATGGTTACGTAGTCGACGCCCGGTACGCAGTCCCACTGGGGTAAAACTTTCTTGCTCGCAAGATTGACGTGGGGACTGGATTTCGGAACCGGAATTCTGGGTATCGCCGCGATCTGCGGTTTCTTCGTGCTGGGCGGCGGAGAAAGAGCATCAGGAGGGATGGTCTTCGGAAGGCGGCGAATCTGCTCGCATCTATCGGAGAGTTTGGGCGGATGGATTTGCTGCACGGCAAGCCGCCGTGCAACGATGCTGCTTGCGCCCTTTGCGATATAGGCGCGAATGAGAGCCTGCTGCACTTCGATCTGTTCGGGCGAAAGCTCGAATATGCAGTCCTCGTAGATTTCGTCACCAACCTTGCTGAAAAAGTCGGCGATCTGGCCTGCGGCGGCGGCAGGATCTGTATCAAGTGTTGGCGATTGCTGGGAATGCGCCGGGACAGCGGCAAGCAACAGCAGGCTCAGCACCGACGCAATCAAGGCGCTCGGTGAGTGCACGCGGGCAATCGTGGCTGCCGTCCGCCTCCGCGTTCGGCAGGATATGATCGTCATAACAAAATGATCCGGGCGTTCCATTCGCTATTCATACGGTACGAGTCTGGGCAAGACGGAGGCTATGCGACAGGCCGTCCCCATTGCTTACCGCTCTGGCTTGCTCGTACCTTATCGCGGAGGACGAAAAATGCGCGGGTTGCGTGCGCCTCGCCCTCCTTCGAGCGTCTTTGGGATGCCCACGCATCGTTTTTGGCAGCCTCTAACTTGGACAGAGCCGGCAACGCGGGTCTGGTTATGGCATTGCGGCGGCCGAAGGAAGCGGCGATATCCAGTCCCTTGGGGTGCCAATTCAGATCATTTGGACTACAAGCCGAGACTGTTTGCGATAGCAGCCAGGTGCAACGTGATCGATTATGTTCGTAAGATACTCGACGCCCGCGTGTACGACGTGGCGGTGCGGACGCCGCTCGATCCGATGGTGCGCCTGGGAAAGCGCCTTGGCTCCCCGGTCCTTCTGAAGCGCGAGGATCTACAGCCGATCTTTTCGTTCAAGATCCGCGGCGCCTACAACCGTATCGTTCACCTTTCGGACGAGGCGAAGGCCGCAGGTATCATCTGCGCGTCGGCCGGCAATCACGCTCAGGGCGTGGCGCTCTCGGCAAACAAGCTCGGCATCTCGGCGACGATCGTCATGCCGGTTACGACGCCTCAGATCAAGATCGAGGCCGTGCGTTACTGGGGCGGCAAGGTCGTGCTGCATGGCGATACCTTTGATGATGCTTACGAGCAGGCTCTCTTGTTGGCCCGCGAGCAGGGTCTTACGTTCGTGCATCCCTATGACGACAGTGATGTCATTGCGGGGCAAGGGACGATCGGGGTCGAAATTCTGCATCAGCATCCCGATCCGATCGAAGCCATTTTCGTGCCGATCGGGGGCGGTGGACTTGCGGCAGGGATCGCGACGTACGTCAAATTCCTGCGGCCGGAGACGAAGCTGATCGGCGTCGAGCCTGCGGATGCTGCCTCAATGAAGGCGGCGCTCTCGGCCGGCAAGCGAGTCCTTCTCGATCGCGTCGGCCTCTTTGCCGATGGCGTCGCCGTGCGTCAGGCCGGGGCCGAGACGTTCCGCCTTTGCCGGCAATTGCTCGATGATGTTCTGGTCGTAGATACCGACGCGATATGCGCCGCCATCAAGGATATCTTTGAGGACGTGCGCGTTCTGTCGGAGCCCGCCGGAGCGCTGTCGCTTGCTGGGCTAAAGGCATACGCTCTTGCCAATCCGCAGCGTTCGGGCGCGCTCATCGCCATCAATACCGGTGCGAATTTGAATTTCGACCGTCTACGTCATGTTGCTGAGCGGGCCGAGGTCGGTGAAGAACGCGAGATATTGCTTGCGGTCACCATACCGGAACAGCCCGGCAGTTATCGCCGCTTCGTGCAGGTCCTGGGAAACCAGATCGTTACCGAATTCAATTATCGCTATGCGGGAGGCAGCCGGGCGCACGTTTTCGTCGGCCTCAAATTGGCCGATGCCAAACGCGAGAAGGCCGAAATTATCGGCCAGCTCAAGAAGCTTGGGTACGAAGTGGTCGACCTCAGCCTGGACGAGACCGCTGGGCTGCACATCCGATATATGGTTGGCGGACGGGCTCAAGGCCTTAGCGATGAATTGATCCTGCGCTGCGAATTCCCCGAACGGCGGGGTGCATTGCTCGACTTCCTCGATGGTGTCGGCCCCGAGTGGAACATTACGCTGTTCCACTATCGCAATCACGGCGCCGATTACGGTCGTGTGCTTGTCGGAATGCAAGTGCCTGAGGCGGATCGAAGCCGTTTTTATGATCGCCTCGCGTCGCTGGGTTATCCTTTCGAGGACGAGACCGCCAACCACGCTTACCGGTTGTTCCTTCGGAGTTGAGCGTCGTGCTGCGGATGTCGGCCTTCAAAGGCCATCGGCCGAAGAATTATTTCTGGGCAGCTTTTTCCGATCTGCTGTTTCCGAGATAATTGTCGATCTCTTTGAAAAGGACTTCGAATTGACGGCTGGCGCCCTGGCAGAAGGTGCACGTTGCGATGTGCTCCGCCAGATTCTGGCGTTCTTCAGAGGAGAGGGCGCGCTCACGAGCTTCGCTGACGAGCCAAGTCGTCTCCTTGCAGCTAAGTGGGTCGGCCATGCCTCAGGTCCTTTCCCAATTCAGATCAAGGCAAAGCCGCAATTGCATTCGTGCCCTATAAAGAAGGATACGCAAGTTTCCGTGTGAAATTCCGAGCTTCGCGCAAATTTCCGAGGGTTCCAGCTCAAGCCATTCGCGCATTAGAAAGGCGCGCGACGTTCGCGCTGGCAGACGCGTCATGCAGGCTTCCAATACTTTGAAGAAAGCTTCTTGCTCCGCGACGGTTTGCGGGTTTGTCCATGGATCTTTCGCGTCCAGCCAGCAGCCATTGGTATCGAAAAGCACGTCGAAGGCGCCGGTTTCATAATCGTCAATTCCGCGGTCGTCCGTTGGAAGGGGGGAGTTGAATTTTCTGGACTTTGATTGATCCCGCATGATGTCAAGAATTTTAAACCGCAGGATCGCGAACAGCCACGTACGAAGGCTCGATCGCGCTTCGAAGGTCACCGCCTTTTCGACGGCGGCGAGCAGCGTTTCCTGCGTAGCGTCCTCGGCGGCGTCGGCGTTCTTCAGCTGAATTAATGCCATCCGATAGAGCATCGGACGGTATTCGGCGGCCTCTTCGGCGATGGATTTTCGAAGTTGGGCGTCCATGTCGCTTATTTTTTTATCGATCGGCGTAACGCTAAGCCGTTCTCGCCCGACTAATCACTGATCCAAACGCACATCTACGTGAACACGAGCGCTTTAGGGAGAGGCGCGACCGGAAGTGGTGTTCGTCCGGCATGGAGCCGGTGTTTGATACAGGAGAACAGCTATGAAAAGGTCTGGCGTCACGAGGGCGGGTGCGGCCGATGTCTCCACGGGATCTCCCGCTGCAAAGGTGAATGCGGCCACGGACGAGGCAGGGGCGGCGGTCGATGCGCTCAATGGCGTGTTTGGCGTCCATAAGGGGGCGCGGCCCGTCCATGCGAAAGGGCGAGTTTTGACGGGGGTTTTTGCCGCATCCCCTTATGCTGAGTCGCTATCGGCCGCGCCGCATTTTCAAGCCGGCGGCAGGGTACCCGTCACCGTCAGATTTTCGAATTTTGCCGGCATCCCGGCGATCGGCGATAACGATGACTTGGCTAGTCCGCGAGGAATGGCAATCAAGTTCAAGCTCGCCGACGGGTCGGAGACTGACATCGTCGCGCATTCCTTCAACGGCTTTCCGGCCGCGACAACTGCTGAATTCAGGGACCTTCTCGCTGCGCTGGGTGCGAGCAAGGCCGATGCGCCCAAGCCGACGCCGCTTGATAAGTTTTTGGCAAGTCATCCGATCGCCAAGGCATTCCTGACAGCGGCCAAGCCCAATCCGGTGAGCTACGCAACGCTTCCGTATTTTGGGGTGAACAGCTTTAGGTTTACGAGCGAGGAAGAAAAGACAGTTGTCGCGAGATATCAGATCCTGCCAGTCGCGGGCGAGCACTATCTCGATGACGTTGCAGCGAAGGCGGCCTCTCAATCCTACCTTTCGGATGAGATTCAAAAGCGTATCGCCGATGGGCGGATAACGTTTCGGCTCGTCGCGCAGATCGCCACTCCCGACGACAAAATTGAAGATCCGTCGATCGCATGGCCTTCGGACAGGAAGACTGTCGAACTCGGAACGATTTCGCTTTCGACGTATGCGGGCGACGACGCCGCCAACCCGGATCTTGTCTTCATGCCGAATGCGGTGCCGGACGGTATAGAGCCTGCGGACCCAATGATTACCGACAGGGCGGCTGTCTACGCGGTTTCATTCGCGCGGAGGCGTCCCTCATAGCGGAACCGGCAGGGAGAGACTGTTGCGCCGACAGCAGACTTTCTCGACCGCAGGAGAGGGGTAGCGTCATGCTGCCTCTCTCCTTTTTCTTTACTTCAAGATACTTGCATTCAGATCGTTGGGATTTGAAGCTCATCGCTTAAGAGGACGTCAGAACGTTTCGCACGGCCCTACGCAGTTCAGGAATGACCGTCTCTTCAAACCACGGATTTTTTCGCATCCAAATCGTGCTGCGCCAACTCGGATGTGGCAGCGGGAAGAACTTGGAACTGTATTCAGAGAATGCCCTGACAGTCTCGGTCAGAGAGGGCTTTCGTCCCCCATTTAGATAATGCCGATGCGCGTATTGGCCGATCAGGATTGTGAGTTCCAGGCTAGGTAGACGCTTCAGCAAGCGTCCGTGCCAATGCGGCGCGCACTCGGGACGCGGCGGATTATCACCGCCCTTTTTTCCAGCGCCCGGATAGCAAAAACCTATAGGAAGAATCGCGACCTTGGCTTCGTCGTAAAATTCTGCCCGATCCAATCCCAGCCAATCGCGCAGACGATCGCCGCTTGCGTCGTTCCAGGGAACGCCCGTTTGATGAACTTTACTGCCCGGCGCTTGGCCGACAATCAAAAGTCGCGCGCTGCTCGCCATCTGCACGACGGGACGCGGGCCGAACGGCAATTGCGCTTCGCAGATCCGGCAGGCTCGGACTTCGCGCAATATGCGATCCAGCGACATTTAAGACGCTCTCCAGCCTGAATGGATATCGCCCCGAGCCACGGCCATGCTTGGCGCGATGGCCTATTGTGCTCAACATCCCACGGCGTTCATGCTACTCTTCAGAACTTGGTATAATTTGATATCCGCAAGTTGACGATGCCGGAATGCGTCTTAAAATCGAGCTTCAATCGGCATCATCAGGAAAGCCGCCCATGGATGCGCAGGGTTCTCCCATTGCCATTGTCGGAGGGGCCGACAGTGCTACCGTTCAGTCGATGTTCCGAGAAGCGGCGGCGCACTGGCGGGCCTCCGGTCTGGACGTCGTGGGGATGATCGAAGAAACCCACGGCTTGTCTGGGCGGGTCTGCAATGCAGGCGTGCTCCGCGATGTTGTCAGTGGCAAGCCGTTCCCTATCTTTCTTGAAACGATTCCGGTCGGCACGAGCTGTCACATCGACGCGCAGGGAGCCGAGCTTGCGTCTCGCTGGCTTATCGAACAAGTCGGGGCAAGCGACGTCGTCCTCGTGAGCAAGTTCGGAAAGCTCGAAGCCGGAGGTGCTGGCCTCATTGGCGTTTTCGAGGCTGCGAGGTCTATGGGCAAGTGCCTGCTCACGACGGTTTCGGACAAGCACAAGGACGCATGGGAAGCCTTCGCACCAGGCGCAACGGTTCTCCCTGCGACGGTATCGGCAATCGAAGCATGGGTGGATTCTACGCGCGCCTCCCGCATGTAACTGGTATGCGAAGGGCGCGTGCATCGCTCACGGTTGGACGTTCGAGGCCGCACTTCCATTGCCGCTCTCACCGGACCGTGTTGGCAGCGCGGCGAAGTACGCTGATACATTCTCGATATCGGCGTCGGTGAGTTTTTGCGCAATATGCGCCATGAGCTTGGCGTTTTGAGTACCGCCTCTCGTGCCGGAACGGAAAAGTTTCAACTGGGTGCTGAGATAGCGCGCCGGCTGTCCTGCAAGATCCGGAACGTCGAGCGCCCGCTTCGAACTGTCTCTCACGTGACAGGATTGGCATGCAAGCGTCGGGCGCGTATTGCGCGCCGGTTCGGCGATCTGTGCGCCTTGCTGAATTTTTTTCTGATCCGGCTCGGCGCCTTTTTGATGTGAGTGTCGCTCCATTCCGGCAAAATGCGCAGCCAGGTCTTTGATCTCCTCATCGCTCAGGCTTGCCGCGAACGGCCACATGAATCCACTCGGCCGGGTTCCTGCCCGATAATCTTTGAGCGATTGCTGAACATAGTTCGCGCTGAGGCCGGCGATCTTCGGAAATACCCCGTCGCGTCCATTTCCATCGGAGCCGTGGCAGGCGAAACACGTATTCGCTGATACCGCGCCTCCAATGCCGGGCCGTTCAGGATCGTGCGTAGCCTTCGGTGTAGGAGTTTGGGTCTCCGACGGATTTTTCCCGATACGATTCAGGTATGCGACCAGCGACCAGATCTCATCATCCCGCTTCCGTGTAGGCCAAGCTGGCATCGCAGACATTTTTATTCCGTGCTTGATAATCCAATGAAGCTGGTCTGGAGAGAATTCGCGTTTCAGGGTGCTGATGTTCGGCGGTGCAGGTAACATGTGTTGCGCCACAAGGTCGGCAGACCGGTCCGTTGCGCCATGGCAAGGCGCGCAGCGGAGTTCGGAATAGGTTTCTCCCTTTGCGATCAGCGCTGGATCATCGAGCGGTGGCTGCGGTATCGGCGGCGCATGTGACTTCACCGAATTGCGCATCGTGAAGTGAAGGAACCATGCGAATGCTTCGTTGTGGCCTTTCGTTGCGGCAACGTCGTAGATACCGAGCCAAGCGACAACAATTGCACCGATCAGAAAAATGAAACCCGCGGCTATAATCGCAGCCGCGGTGGAAACGAGCGCACTGACAGGCCGGCGTCTGAAAACATCTAGCGTTGACCGGAGAGCGACCTTGGCCGGTAACAGGTATTTCTCGATCACGTTCCGGCTCCTGGTTCTTTCACTTCCCCCAAAGAGTCCCGATGATGAAAACGCTCCGTCTGCACGCCGTTTGCGTGCCGTCCATCCGCAACCGGATATCAGTCGCCAGGAAATGCGATCGTGGTGATGAGAGCGTTTTCGGCTTGCCTTGAATCGAGGCGCGTATGTTGCACGATGATCGGCACGTCGGACCTGATGACGCTTGCGTAGTCCGTGCCGCGCGGCACAGGTGCTGGGTCGGAAAGATCATTGAAGCGAACGTGCCGCGTCCGCCTCGGTGGAACGACGATGACGTATGGTCCGACCGGATCTCTGTCTGAAAAGAATATCGTGATGCGGACTTCGGCGGGACGGTCCGTAGTATTCAGCAAGCACGCCGTTTCGTGGCTCGTCATTTCCGGTTCAGGGCCATTGCCGAAAGGAGGAATATAGCCTTCGGCGATCGCCCATTCCGTGCGGCCAATGACTTTTGTCATGTTCGGCTCCTTTCCGGCGGCCTTACGCTTGGTGATTCAAGTCGGACTGTCGCGCCATGAGTTCTGCAAGGTGCAAGGTCGTGCGGCTGGTGGCCTGCTCGATCTGTTCCCGGCAACTGAAGCCGTTTGCGAGCACGAGTGTATCGGACGCAGCGGCGCGCACTTTCGGTAACATGACGCGCTCGGCCGCTTTCATGGACAGCTCATATTTGTCGCGCTCGAAGCCAAACGAACCCGCCATTCCGCAGCATCCAGACGGCATGATTTCGTAGTTGAGGCCAAGACGATCGAGCACGCGCCGTTCGGCCGTGTCTTTCATGATGCTGTGATGATGACAATGAATTTGGACGATCGCGGTCGCGTTTACAGGCTCAAGCACAAACGCGTTGGCGTGTTTGTCTATGAATTCGCTGAAGAGGAGCGTTTGGTGGGAGAGGCGACGCGCCAGGGCATTTTCCGGAAAAAGATTCACCAATTCATCGCGAAACGTCGCCGTGCACGCGGGTTCGAGCCCGACCATAGGTGTTCCGTTCGCGATCTCCGGCTCGAGTTGATGGAGAATTCTCTTAAGCAATGACTTGGCAGTCTCCAGCATTCCCCAGTCGAACAGCGGCCTGCCGCAACACATGGGTCGCTTGGGGATGATGACGCGATAGCCCGCTCGCTCCAGCACTTCTGTCGCAGCGATTGCGGTTTGAGGCCGGAAATAATTGTTGAAGGTATCGACGAAGAGAATGACTGGTTTGCCGCCGCTTTGACTCGCATTGCGTTTTCCTTGCCATCGCCAAAAAGGCTCGATCGCGAAAGCTGGCATGTTTCGCTCCTGCGCAATGCCGCCGGCGAACTTGACCGCAGCTCTCAGGCCGGCTGTTTGCGTCAGAACGTTGGCAATCTGCGGCATATGGCTGGCAATATGAGCCCAGCGATGAATGAGCCCCATCGAGTAGGCAGCCCTGGGTCGCAAACGTCCTTCGTAATAGTGCGAACGGAATTCGGCTTTGTATGTCGCCATATCGACGTTGACCGGGCAATCGCCTTTGCATCCCTTGCACGCGAGGCAAAGGTCGAGGGCTTCCTCGACCGCGTCGTTGCGCCACGTCTTTTCGATCGCACCACCATGCAGCATCTCGAACAGCAATCGTGCGCGGCCGCGCGTGACGTGCATTTCCTCGCTCGTCGCCATATAGCTCGGGCACATGACATTGTCGTGGGGATCGGCGGACCTGCATTTGCCGACGCCGACGCAGCGAATTCCGGCGCGCGCAAAGTTTCCTTCATCTTCAGGAAACTTGAAGTGCGTCTCCATTTTCGGAGGAACATAATCGGGGCCGAGCCGCAAATTCGAAGCAATCGGAAATGGATCGACGACCTTGCCCGGGTTCATCAAGCCGTCCGGGTCCCATATCGATTTAAATTCGCGGAAGGCTTCGATCAACTCCGGCCCGAACATGTGCGGAAGAAGCTCAGCCTTCGACTGGCCGTCGCCATGCTCGCCTGAAATCGACCCGCCATGTTTGACGACAAGTTCAGCGGCCTCATCCAGAAATCGGCGCATCTTCACGAGACCGTTGACGGTACGCAGCCCGAAGTCGATGCGGCAATGGACACAACCGTCGCCGAAATGTCCGTAGAGCGTCGAGTCGTAACCGTACTTTCGAAAGAGCGCTTTGAGGCCGCGCAGGTAGCTCCCCAGACGCTCCGGCGAGACGGCTGAATCTTCCCAGCCTTCCCAGGCGTCGGGGTGATGCGGGACAAACGCCGTACTGCCGAGTCCGGCTTCGCGCGCTTTCCAAATACGCGCTTGCTCGACAGGATCAGTGCTGACCTTGATGTTTGGCTTGTCGGGGCGGCCTTGAAATGCGCTTTTGAGCGCGTTTGCTTTGTCCGCTGCTTCTTGTTCCGTTTCGCCGCCGAATTCCGCTATGAGCCAGCCTTTTCCATCAGGGAGGACTTCGACGCTCGACATGTCGCGATGTTTGGCTTTCATGAAATCGATGAGCTTATCGTCCATCGCCTCAAGCCCCACGGGGCCGTGGCCGCGCACGAATGCCGCCGCATCGGCTGCTTTGAAAATATCTTCGAAACCGAGTACCGCGAGAGCGCGCTTCGGCGGGCTGTGCACGAGATCGAGCGTGGCTTCCAGCACCGTGACGCAGGTCCCCTCAGAACCGACGAGCGCTCTTGCAACATTGAAACCGTTTTCCGGAAGGAGTTCATCGAGATTGTAACCCGAAACGCGGCGCGGAATATTGGGGTAGCGCTCGCGGATCAGCCTCGCATAGCGATCCCGCAACTCAACGAGTTTGCGATAGATCTCGCCGCGCTTGCCGCCCGCGGCGATAATCGACCGCAAATCCGAATCCGATGTTGGACCGACGGTGAGCTGCAATCCTCGATACGTAACGATCTTGAGCGATTTGACGTTATCCGCCGTCCGCCCCGCCATGACCGAATGCACACCGCACGAATTGTTGCCGATCATTCCGCCGAGCGTGTTGTGATCATGCGTCGAAGGATCTGGCCCAAACGTCAGGTGATGCTTCTCGGCGGCGTTGCGCAGCGTATCCAACACGCATCCTGGTTCGACGCGCGCCAACTTTCGCGCCGGATCGAGTTCAACGATGCGGTTGAGGTATTTCGAAAAGTCGACAAGAACGGCAGCGTTACAGGACTGACCACAAAGGCTTGTTCCGCCGCCACGCGAAAGAAACGGCGCACGATATTGGCGGCAAAGCGCCAGCGTCTCGGTGACATCCTCAACACGTCTCGGAACAACAACGCCGATCGGCACCTGACGGTAATTTGAAGCGTCAGTGCAATAAAGCGCCCGGCTCGGATTATCGAAGCGGACTTCTGCAGATGTGCGGGCCTTCAGAGACTTCGCGAGACTCTCGCTGTCTTTCTCGGAGATGATATCGGTCCAAAGACGAGGCTGTTGTGTTTGTTGATCCGCGACGGCCGTCGGGGCGTCCTCGGGCATTTGCCTCGGCATGTGAGCTTGCGCCATGGCGGATCCAATCAATTGCTATATTTTGCTATGTCGGCCGTTTTCAGATCCAGGCCGATGCCGGGTCTGCTGAGGTCGGCGCTGATCTTTCCAGAATGTGGATAGGGCGCGCCATCAAACATGAGATGCTCGATGCGGACGTGATCGTGGAACCATTCCTGATGCCGAAGCTGGCGCAGGCTCAGCGCCGCATGCAAATGTAATGCTGGCGCACAGTGTAACGAGAGCGGAATGCTGCGGGCCAAGCACAGGGCGTCGGCTTGCATCAGACCGGTGAACCCGAGACATCGAGAAGCATCGGCCTGAAGTACATCGACGGCCTCGGCTTCGAGCATGCGGCGAAAATAGAGCGCGTCAAAGCCGTACTCGCCAGCGGCGATCTCCATACGCGCGGGTGCGCGGTCGCGCACGAGCCGGAGCCCGTCGAGATCGTCGCTCGAAACCGGCTCCTCGAACCATTCTACTCCGCTTTCCGCGAAATGGTCCGCGAGGTGGATAGCCTGCTTGCGGCGGTAGGCGCCGTTGGCGTCGACGTACAATCCCGCTCTTCCGATGGCTCGTCGTGCAGCCTTCACCCGGTCGACATCCTTTTCAGGGTCCGTACCGATTTTCATCTTTACCCATCGAAAGCCTTGGTTTGCCCAGCTTCCGAGCTGGTCCTCCAAGCGCTTGAGGGAATAGCTCGTAAATCCGCCGCTGCCGTAAAGCGGGACATCTTCGCGCGTCGTCCCCAAAACCTTACACAGCGGCTTACCAAGCAGCTTGGCTTTAAGATCCCATAGGGCCGTGTCGACTGCGGATATGGCCATCGCAACGAGGCCCGATCTTCCGAGATTTCTTATCTTTTGCAACATCGCCTGATGAATTCCCGGGATGGCGAAACTGTCAGAGCCTACAATGACGGGGCGCAACGCATCGCGAATAAGAAGCGCAACTGATCGGTCGGTGAAGCTGTAGCCAATTCCAGACTTTCCTCCGGCCAGAATCTCCGCGACGACGATCGTCGTGCTGTCCCAGGCATAGGTTCCATCGGCTTCTGGTCCGTCAGTAGGGATCGTGTATGAGCTGGCACGAACATCGCGTATGGGAACGACATCCGACATCTGCTCAGACAATCTCGCGTACCGTATCCGACGCGACCGTAAGTGCTATTTTGCCGGCGCTAGGAGTGCCTCTTGCCAGCGCCTCGGCGAAATGCGCAGCCTGTTTGACCGTCACTTTTGGGGGCATCGGCGGTTCGTGAGGATCGACGACAGCCTCGACGAGAACAGGCCCTTGCTGCGCCAATGCTTCGCGCAACGTCTCTCCACACCGGGCGGGATCGTCGATTGTGAATCCGATTGCGGCACACGCACGCGCGACAGCCGGGAAATCGATCGGCTGCAATTCGCAACCATACTCCGGATTGCCGAGGAATACGATCTGCTCCCATTTAATTTGACCGAGCGCGTTATTCTTGATGACGACGATCTTGATGTTCAGCTTGTACTTCACGCAGGTGGCGAGTTCACCCATCAGCATCGTCAAGCCGCCGTCTCCAACAAACGCAATGACCTGCCGATCCGGATACGCAACGGCGGCCGCCATCGCATAAGGTAAACCGCAGGCCATCGTCGCGAGATTACCGGAGCACGAAAACAGCTGGCCATCGCGGATCATCAAATGCCTGGCGATCCACGTCGTGATGGTGCCGCTGTCGGTCGCGATAATCGCGTCATCCGCAAGGCATTTGTTCAGTTCGTGCGCGACGACCTGCGGCTTCATCGGCTTTTGCGATCTCGTTCCGCTTTCTTCGAGAAGCTCCCGCCATTCCTTCATGCTGGACTGGGCGGTCTTCAGGAATTTCGTATCTCTGTTTTCCTGAAGGCTCGGCAATAACGCGCGGAGAACCTTCGCCGTATCCCCGACCAGTCCGACGTCGACGGGATAGCGCAGTCCGATGCGCTTGGGATCGAGCTCGATTTGAACGCACCGAACCGAGCCGGGCTTCGGATAGAATTCGATATAAGGAAACGAGCTACCGGCGATCAAAAGCGTATCGCAATCTTCAAGCGCTTCTTGCGCCGGTTTGGTGCCCAGCAACCCGACGCCACCGACGCAATTAGGATGCTCGTCCGGAAACGACGCCTTCCCGAGCAATGGCTTTGCTACGACCGCGTTTAGCCGTTGCGCTATCTCTGCGAGTTCAAGGCGCGCGCCTATTGCGCCGCGTCCGGCCAGAATGCAGATTTTCTTGCCAGCATTGAGAACCTTCACAGCTTCGCGCAGAACTGCCTCCGCCGGCATGTGGCCCCCTTCACTCATCTCCTCCGAAACATGATGAGGGACGTTGCGTTCGGAACGTATATCCTTGCTGAGCTTTTCGGACTGAACATCAACCGGCATGGTCACATGAGCGACGCCGCGGTAGGCGAGTGCGGTCCGGCAGGCAAGGTCGACGACGTTCTCGGTGTGCGCCGGTCCCATGATGCGCGAATTGTAGACGGCGACGTCCATGAAAAGCTTGTCGAGTTCGACGTCTTGTTGCGTGTGAGTGTGGAGAAGGTCGTGAAACTGCAAACCCGTAATTGCAAGGACCGACGAGCCGTCGAGCTTCGCGTCGTAAAGACCATTGAGAAGGTGGATGCCGCCAGGACCTGAAGTGGCGAGGCAGCAGCCCAGACGGCCGGTCCATTTGGCGTGTGCGCACGCCATGAAGGCCGCGGTTTCTTCGTGACGTACTTGAAAAAAGCGAATGCGATCTTGGCGTTGACGCAACGCTTCCATAATGCCGTTGATGCCGTCGCCAGGGAGTCCGTAAACCGTATCGACCCCCCATGCGAGAATGGTTTCGACGAGGACGTCGGCAGCGGTCAGGGACATTTAACCCTCCGGATATCTATGAAAAACGCGATCAGCATCGGATCGCCTGCAGTGCTAACCTCATGACCCGATCACCGGTTCCGAAAATGGAATAGCTACGCACACTAAGGATTTGTAATCTTCGTCGCCATCTCGCGTCTTCTCGGTCGCCAATCAGCAGGATCCGCTGATGTGTCACGCCTCGTGAATGGCGACATTGCTTTGGCTACTTGAGCTTGTGACCTGACCGCTGTTCCGCCGGCTTAGCGCGATGCATCAGATTGTGCGCCGTATTAATGAGGCCGATATGCGATAAAGCTTGGGGGAAATTACCGAGCATCCGACCCTTCGAGACATCGTACTCCTCCGACAGAAGTCCGACGTCGTTGCACAGAGAAAGAACATGCTCGAAAAGCCTGCGTGCATCTTCCCGCCGACCTAAGAGCAGGTAGGTGTCCGCCAACCAAAAACTGCACGCGAGAAAAACGCCTTCGGAGCCGGGGAGGCCATCGTCTGTCCGATCCGTCTCATATCGCCGAACGAGACCGTTTTGCATAAGCGATGTTTCTATCGCGCGTACTGTTCCTTCGATGCGATGATCGCTCGGCGGTAAAAATCCAACCAACGCCAACAGTAACAAACTGGCGTCGAGTTGGCGCGAGCCGTAGCTTTGGGTGAACGATCCAAGCTCACTATCGTAGGCTTTTTCGCAAACCTCGGCATGGATCTTGTCGCGCAGCTTGCGCCATTTCTCCAACGGGGCGTCAAGCTTGTCTTTCTCTGCGCTTTTTACTGCGCGATCGAACGCAACCCATGCCATCACTTTGGAAAAGGTGAATTGTTGCCGCGGTCCGCGGATTTCCCAAATTCCCTCATCCGGATCTTGCCAGATGGATTCGAGGTGTTCGAGCAGCTTGACTTGCAGTGCCCAAGCCGTCTTATCGCCGCCCAACCCGCCACAGCGCGCGAGATGCAGCGCATCCATAATCTCGCCGTAGATGTCGAGTTGGAGTTGACTGGAAGCCGCATTTCCGATGCGTATGGGCCGGGCGCCTTCATAGCCTTTCAGCCACGGAACGTTCCACTCATCGAGGCGCCGCGTTCCGGTAATGCCGTACATGATTTGCATCTGCGACGGCGATCCGGCGATCGCGCGTAGCAGCCAGTCGCGCCATTTGCCTGCCTCATCGAAATAGCCGCTATTCATCAGCGCCAACAGGGTGAAGGTGGCGTCCCTTAGCCAGCAGTAGCGATAGTCCCAGTTTCGCGAACCGCCGAGCTCTTCGGGTAGCGATGTGGTGGGAGCCGCGACGATGCCGCCGGTGGGCGCGTAGGTCAGAGCCTTCAACACCATCAGCGAACGGCGCACGGCGCCCGCATATTTTCCGTTTTCCTTGGCGCGCCCCGACCAATCTTTCCAAAACGAAATTGTGTCTTTGAGCGCGGCCTGCCAATCGATGGGCGCGGGAGGATCGCGATACGACGCCCCATAGCTAAGAACGAACGGCACCGTTTGTCCTTCGTCCACGGTGAACTCTGCGACAGTTTTGAGATTCTCGCCTCGAAGTGGCGCCGGTGTCCGAAGAACGAGCATATCGGGCCCAGCAATAGCGCGCAGCGTTCCGTCAGCGAGCCGAGTCACCCATGGCACAAGAGAACCGTAGTCAAGGCGTACGACGAATTCGACGTGCATTGCGACCCGCCCTCGGACGCCTTTCACAAGACGGACGAGATCAGACGCAACGCCACGTTGGGGCATGAAGTCGACGAGCGTGACCGTCCCATCCTCAGTATCGAAGGTCGTCTCCAGGATGAGAGTATCGTCGAGGTAACGGCGCGTTATGCGGGTTGGCTCGGCGCACGGCGCGATCAGCCAGCGCCCATTATCGGCGCTTCCGAGCAGCGCCGCGAAGCACGCGCGACTGTCAAACCGCGGCCAGCACAACCAGTCGACAGAGCCGTTTCGGCCTATCAAAGCGGCCGTTCCACAATCGCCGATGATCGCGTAGTCCTCGATCCGCACGGCTAAGTCCTGTTGAATGGGAGCTAAACGTACGGCAGTCGTTTTTGTGGACCTCGACCCGCAGTGCGGCGCTTACGGGCAAGAGCGAGAAGGAAAAGCGCGGTTCCGGCAGCAATGAGATATGGTTTGAAAATCGAGGCCGTCAGCGCCGGACAGGACTCCGTCGCTTGGCTATCGAACCGGCCGTGGGCTCCGTACGACCCTTGCACCGGTTGGAACAGGTTATCTTTCCTGTTCGGCGACAAATGTTCGGGCGAAAGCTGAGCCTTATAACCCGCACGCGCGAGATAATCGTCAAGCAGACCGGGGCTTAATTTATTGAGCAGGATCGCCGCGATCGTCGAGCGACCGACCCAGACTTCGCGCCGGCGCGCGCCCGCCGCAAATACGATGGCGCGTGCGGCGACTTCAGGCTGAAAAATCGGCGGGACGGGTTGCGGTCGTTCGGGCAACTTGTTGCGCCCCCAATCGAACTGAGGGGTGTTGAGCGCCGGCATCTGGACCATCGTCAGGTGCACGCGCGATCGTTTGTGAAGGAGTTCGGATCGTAACGCATCGGTGAAGCCGCGAATGGCAAACTTCGCGCCACAATAGGGCGCTTGCAGAGGAATCGCTCGATAGGCGAGGGCCGATCCGACTTGAACGATGGTCCCCCTGTTGCGCGGTTCCATGCGTTTGAGCGCCGCCATCGTCCCATGCACGTAGCCCAGATAGGTGACTTCCGTTGCGCGCCGGTATTCGTCCGGTTCAATCTGTGCGAAGGGCGCGTACACGGTCGTCATCGCGTTGTTGACCCATATGTCGATCGGACCGAGTTTGCTTTCGATCTCCTCGGCGGCCGCTTCGACGGCAGCCGCGTCTGCTACGTCCGCCGACACTGCGACGGCTGCAACCCCCGCTGCCTCGGCTTCGCGCACGGCGGAGTCAAGACGCTCCTTGCCCCGCGCAATTAACCCGAGAGACGCGCCGCGCTTGGCGAAAGCTTGCGCCGTGGCTCGTCCGACCCCCGCGCTTGCTCCCGTAATTACGACGACCATTCCATGCTCTTAAGGTTGGTAGGTTTGTATTTGATGGGTGCGGCGCGTTTGATGACTTGAAGCTTCGACGCGCGCCTGAAACGATTACTGATTTCGGGTGGGTTTTGTTCCAGATGATTCCGCGCAGTGGAGTGCCGGCGGGCCGCGCCAATGATGGACGCAACGTAATCTTCGCTGTTGAACATGAGCCGGAGCCGGATTCGACATCGTTTGATGAGAGCGTCCTTCGGGCATCCCATTCTCATTTCTGACACCGGTCTTACGCAGCAGCGCGCAATAACGTGCACTGCATAATTTTTACGCCGACGCCCCCGAATGTTGCTGAATGTTTGGACTTGCGAAGCGCGAGTCCTGGTCGCTAGCTGTGAGCGATCGACTTGAGTTGATTGAATAAGTCTCGAGTCACCTAAGCGGCACGATTTCTGCTCTTAGGGTTTCGCTGCGTCCAATGAGGGTGGTCGCTATCGTCGCGAGCACGAGCAGCTTGGCTGCAGTTTCTTCTCCGCGACCGGGAGCAATTGATGCGCACACGGGAACGTTCCGTTTTGACGTTATCGACCTGCGAGGGGCGAGCACTTTGGATATCCACCGTCGCATTCACCGCCTGTTTTGCAGTTTGGACGATTTTCGCGATCATCGGAATTCGCATCAAGGCGCAGCTCGGTTTGACCGAAGCCGAATTCGGCCTGCTCGTGGGAACGCCGATCTTGACGGGATCGCTGGCGCGCGTCTTCTTCGGCGTCTGGACGGATCGCTACGGCGGCCGAGCCGTATTCACGCTGAACATGCTGGCAGCGAGTATCGCGACCGCGCTCCTCGTCTTTGCTCAAACCTATCCGCAAATGCTGGTCGCGGCTCTCGGAGTGGGTCTGGCGGGCGGCTCGTTCGCGATTGGAATCGCTTACGTCTCGCGCTTCTTTCCATCGGGACAGCAAGGCACCGCGCTGGGAATTTTCGGTGCCGGAAATATCGGTGCAGCGGTGACGAAGTTCCTTGCTCCGTTCGCGCTCGTCGCCTGGGGCTGGCACGCTGTCGCCCTGATTTGGGCAGCTGCCCTGGCCGTCATCGCGCTGGTATTCTGGTTTACGACCGATGATGATCCCGCATTCGTTGAGCGGCGCCGGACAGGAGCGGCGCCCACAGCGTACGCGCTGAAACTTGCGCCCTTGAGAGACATTCGAGTCTGGCGTTTCGCATCTTACTACTTCTTTGCGTTCGGTGGCTTCGTCGCACTTGCGCTTTGGCTGCCTCGCTACTTGATTGGCGTCTATGGGTTGAGCATCGAAACCGCGGGCATGGTTGCCGTCGCGTACTCCATTCCGGCAAGTATCTTTCGTGCCTATGGCGGAGTCTTATCGGATCGTATAGGGGCGCGCGCCGTCATGTATTGGTGCTTCGCTGTTTCGGCGATCGCGACTCTCGCCTTGTCGCTGCCGCCGACTGATTACGTGATGTACGGAACCCACGGTCCTATTTCCGCGCACTTCGAGATCAGGCCGTTGATGTTCGTCGGCATCGCGATCGTGCTTGGTTTTTTCATGAGCATCGGCAAAGCCGCTGTCTACAAGCATATCGCGTCGTACTACCCCGACAGCGTCGGCGCGGTTGGTGGCCTCGTCGGCATGATTGGTGGGCTCGGGGGATTTATGCTGCCGATCGCATTCGGCATTCTCAATCAGATCACAGGGCTTTGGACGAGCTGCTTCATGCTGCTCTTCGTGATTGTGCTTGGGTTATTCGCCTGGATGCACATTTCGATCCGCAGAGAGGAACGCGTCTCCCAATCTTCGTTCGTCAATGAATCTGCCGCCGTGTCCGTCGCCTCAATCAAACACAGCCGCGGCGAGGCTGCGGCTTGAGTACCGGGAACACCGTCACCATGACTGAAAAACTCGTCATCATCGGCAACGGCATGGCGCCAGGGCGCATGCTCGAACATTTATTCGAGACGGCCCCCGGCCGCTACGACGTCACGATCTTCAACGCCGAGCCACGCGTCAATTACGATCGCATCATGCTTTCTCCCGTCCTTTCGGGTGAGAAAAGCTATGAGCAGATCATCATTCATGGCGACGGCTGGTACATCAAGAATGGCATCATGCTCTACAAGGGCCACAAGATCGTCGCCATCGATCGCGTCGCCAAGACCGTGGCTTCGGATCATGGCGTCGTCGAGCGGTACGATAAACTCGTCATCGCAACAGGATCGGTGCCGTTCATCCTTCCGGTGCCGGGCAACAATCTTGCGGGCGTGCTGAGCTATCGCGATCTCGACGACGTCAATGCCATGCTGCTCGCGGCGCAGTCGCGGATGAAGGCCGTCATCATCGGCGGCGGTCTTTTGGGGTTGGAAGCGGCCGCGGGTCTCGAAGCACGCGGAATGGACGTCACGGTCTTGCATCTGATGCCGACGCTCATGGAGCGTCAGCTGGATGCCGCCGCCGGCTATCTGCTGCAAAAGGCTATCGAAGATCGCGGCATCAAGGTGATTTGCAATGCCAGTACTAAGGCCATCGTTGGCGACAAGAGGGTCGAAGGGGTCGAACTTCATGATGGGCGTATCATTCCCGCGAGACTCGTCGTCATGGCGGCTGGCATCAAGCCGAATGCGAGCCTCGCCAAGGAGGCGGGCCTCGCAACCAATCGCGGCATCGTTGTCGACGCCGGTATGCGCACGTCAGATCCGGATATCTATGCTGTTGGCGAATGTGCGGAGATCGGCGGTCACGTTTATGGTCTCGTCGCTCCGCTTTATGAAATGGCTCGCGTCGCCGCGGCTCACCTCGTTGATGATACGAGTACGGCGGCATTCGTGCACAGTGACACGCCGACGAAGCTCAAGGTCACCGGCATCGAGCTTTTTTCGCTCGGAGACTTCGCGGATGGCGAAGATCGTCACGAGATCGTTCTGCGTGACGCGTCTGCCGGTGTCTACAAGCGTCTCGTTCTGAAGGACAACCGCATCATCGGCACGGTGCTCTATGGCGAGACAGCCGACGGCGCATGGTTCAACGACCTGAAGAAGAAACAGGTCGACATCAGCGATATGCGCGACACGTTGATCTTCGGCCAGGCCTATCAGGGAGGGACCTCCCTCGACCCTATGGCGGCCGTTGCAGCCTTGCCCGATGACGCAGAGATCTGCGGCTGCAACGGCGTGTGCAAGGGTAAAATCGTAAGCGCGATTCAAGAGAAGAGCCTGACGTCACTGGACGATGTGCGCGCCCACACCAAAGCCTCCGCTTCGTGTGGTTCGTGCACGGGCCTCGTCGAGCAGGTGATGGCACTCACGCTCGGAGAGTCATACAACCCTTCGACTGTTCAGCCGATGTGCGGATGCACGACGCTCGGACATGACGACGTGCGCCGCCTAATCAAGGCGAAGAGTCTCAAGAACATCTATGCCGTCATGCAAGAGCTCGGATGGAGCACCTCCTGCGGCTGCGCCAAATGCCGTCCAGCCTTGAACTACTATCTTGTCTGCGATTGGCCCGGGGAGTGCGCCGACGATTATCAATCGCGGTTCATTAATGAACGCGTGCACGCTAATATTCAAAAGAACGGCACGTATTCCGTCGTTCCGCGCATGTGGGGCGGAGTGACGAGCGCGAAGGAGCTTCGCGCGATTGCCGACGCTGTCGACAAGTTCAACATTCCGACGGTGAAGGTGACTGGCGGCCAGCGCATCGACATGCTCGGCGTCAAGAAAGAAGATCTTCCCGCGATCTGGGCCGACCTTGGCAAGGTTGGTTTCGTCTCGGGTCATGCCTATGCCAAGGGCCTGCGTACCGTGAAGACGTGCGTCGGAACGGATTGGTGTCGCTTCGGTACGCAGGATTCGACGGGCTTTGGCATTCGGATCGAGAAGTTCATGTGGGGCTCGTGGACGCCGGCCAAAGTCAAAATGGCGGTCTCGGGTTGTCCGCGAAACTGCGCAGAAGCGACATGCAAGGACGTCGGCGTCATCTGTGTCGATTCCGGTTACGAGATTCATTTCGCAGGAGCCGCAGGTCTCGACATCAAGGGCACCGAGGTATTGGGCCTCGTAAAGTCTGAGGATGAAGCTCTCCAAGTCATCGTGGCGCTCGTGCAGATGTATCGTGAGCAGGCGCGCTATCTCGAACGCATCTACAAGTGGGCGAAACGCGTCACCGTTGATGAAATCCGCCGGCAGGTTCTCGACGATCTTGAAAAGCGCAAGGGCTACTACGAGCGCTTTGTTTATTCGCAAAAATTTGCGCAGGTCGATCCTTGGTTGGAGCGCGTTTCCGGTCTTCACAAGCATGAGTTCAGGCCGTTGGCGGCGGTCGGCATGGCAGACGCGGCGGAGTGATCTCGATGACGTGGGCTTTGATCGGCAGCATCAGCGATATCCCGCGGCGCGGGGCGCGGTGTATCGAAACTCCCCAAGGCAAAATTGCGGTATTCCGCACGGCGGAAGATCGCGTGTTCGCCATTGAGGATCAC
>ERZ778017.1395-NODE-1395-length-24100-cov-4.842670_pt1 | contig 24100 bp, 10 predicted proteins | sample MGYA00375747_ERZ778017 | MGnify/ENA primary metagenome ERZ778017 (study PRJEB29350, sample SAMN05509838) | bioreactor metagenome | biome: bioreactor; material: wastewater | place: South Africa: University of Cape Town | collected 2014-03-17 ...
CGTGTTTGACAAAGTCAAGGATTTTGTTTCTTCATCTGCATCTTCTACATCAACAACAGAAAACCACTCGTCGTTGTCGTTGTCTTCAACCACGGCTCATTTTAAGAATGGCTCAGAATCGATTTATTCCGATACTTCTTTGGATTCCAAATCGTTTACTGATTACATGAAATTGCCATCATTCAAATTGTCTCACGAAGACATAAATCACGACTTGATGATGGAAAATCAAAAGTTGAAGTTATTGTTATCTAAAGCATACGATACAATCCACAATGTTCCCAACACAGAGGATCTTCAGCAGGAGATACAGAAGGTGCTCCGAACGTGAAGTTTAGACGAATGGGCACACAATATCAACTTCGTAATAGACGAAACGCATAGGTGGAGAAAGGAACTTACTACAACAGGGTAGAAGAAAATGGACAGGACATTACAAATATATATGATAAATACACGGATCGGACATGCAAACAAATCATCAGCACGTTCAAGTACAAATGTTACCAACGGTTGTGCTATTGTAGAAACTAAATATATCGAGTTGATTATCAAATCAAGCAAAGGTTTTAGTACAAAGAATTTGGCATTAAAAAATCAAATTTTACAGAACAACTACGACACACTCACAATGCAAGTTTATTGCTACAAACAGACCAATGTTCTCAGTACCTTGTTATTCTACCAAAAGCTCAGGCTATTGTGATGGTGGAAATTTCAGTCCGGGTAACCATCCACGAATTCTGAGGAAATGTTCGTAGTGGGAAAAATTTGTTGCAATTAAAAGTTGCCATTCCACAACAAAAAGTGAAAAGTGCAAAGTATCGCAAATTCGGTATAAGATTGAAGAATTAGACTACTGATTAGATCTAATTAATTCAACTACTGATACCAACGAGTTCTTACTACCAATTTTGATTGATTACTGATTTACAGTCATTTTTTAACTTTGCAACCTATTAATCGTGTCTTTAATTCCACCAAGCAGCCCCAAGGGCCAATCTCAACCGGAATCTGAATTACTCAAAGTCATATTATACCAATTAAGCATCTTATTAACTACAGTAACCGAAGAGAATCTCCAGAGTCATCTTCATCAAATCGGTCATATCCTTACTGCTTACCGGGGGAATTTTTTAGTTGTTGAGAATTTTTATAGTAAACTCTTTAATTTAGTTACTTTTTCTTCCTTAGATCAGCCGCTAACTCCTATTGAGAGAGTTTTACAGGCAGAGTTATCCATTGTTGCGTTTGATTTATCAAATCTCCCCATTTTATTTATTGGTCTTGAATCAATCGCTAAGGCTGGAATCGACTTCGTCCAATTTGTGCAGAAATTTGATTGTGAATTGATCTTATCGTTCCTTCTAGTAATTGAATTTGAAAGAAAGAATCAAGAAAAGGTAAAGAAATTTATTCAAGAACATTCTTATAAATTATTAGCTACTATCAAAACAAGAGAGTTCCCTCCAAACTACAACTGGTCTTTGGTATTAGATTTCATTTTAAATACCCCACATTTCCCATTTATCCATAAGCTTTTAACTTTAAGTTCATCAAAAGCTTTTAAAGCAAATATCCTGCCAATTAACAAGTTTTATCATACTATTTTAAATATGTCATTCAAAGAATTATTGTTGGAAATCGGTCCTGAAAACTTGTTGCCAGAAAAATTGTTGCCAAGTTTATTGTCTATCAAACCAAATGAAATAGACCAATCGATTGCATTAATTTTAGCAGAAATTTTGATCCCTAACTCTCAAGGATTACAAGGTGCTCTTAACCTTTCCAACAGCTTGCCTGAAGCAAACGCTAAGGGCGCACAATTGCAAGCATGTTTCCGAAGCATTGACTCCAATCCTAAATTTAATATCAATTGGTATAATGTTTTCAGTCATTTCCATGAACTATTATACGAAAGTTCCAGAAGAAATATTCAACCAACGATGAATAATATTACTCAATTACTTTCATCATTGGATTTCAATCAAGGAATTATTGATATTTTTTTGAACTATGATTGGTGGTTCAGTAACACGCTCTTGTATTATTTGCACAATATGAATCCAGCAACGGGTGCATACGATGTGAGTGCATCTAAAAATATCACACTTTGTTTTGAAGACGATGACCATACTTCAGCAACAAATTTAAAATTTGTAAATATTGCAAAATTGGAGTTGAAGGTTTTATCTTCCCTTCAAAAGAAAGAGCCTATTAATGATCCTGCAAACACTGATTTTTACCTTCAACAGTATTTTGAACGAGACATCCGTCAATATCCTCAATATTTGCTTGCAGCAGCGTTGACCGTCCTTGAAAGAGATCAGTTCCTTGACAATTTGATGAACACGTTATTTTCAATATTGATGGATAGTGACTCTCCTGCAATAACCCAAGTATTGACCAAGTTCAAGGAATTAGATGTTCAATTGATTTTCACTAAATTGTACAATTATTATTTATCCAGACCTACATTAGAGACGGTTAATAAAATCTTATTTTTTGCATCGAAGATTGATCTCATCGAACAGTTCATTGGCAGCTTATGGGATATTGACTATAAATTAGCAGTGAGATTCCTTGTTCAGTCTTCAAATTATGGTTATCAATTTAAGACAGTTGTGGAACAAAGAGGCAAAGATTCTCAGGAAAAACAAACATTTTATCCAACATTATTGGATATTGTTGACGAGCATGCACAGAAAGACTACGAAAGAGGTCAATTGGCACAACAACAACAGCAACCACAAAATGATTTTTATCAAGTATTGCAACTTACTGATGTTTACTATTTGTTAGAAAAGTTGAAAGCTGCAAAGGGCTTATTAGATTCTGAAAAGTTAAAGAACTTACAATTGTTGTTGTTGACTACCTACCCAAGATTGATCAACTTTGGATATGGTCATAATGAAGCAATTTTGAAAAACGCAAAAGTTTCCAACTTTTTCCCACCTGATGTCGAACAAGAAATGAAATCTTACTACTCAAAGATGTATAATAAAGAAGTTGAGATCAAGGACATTGTTGATATGTTGATTTCTATGAAATCAAGTGATGACCCTCACAAGCAAGATGTCTTTGCATGTATGATTCATTCCCTTTTGGACGAATACAGATTTTTTGCTGAGTATCCATTGTCTGCTTTGGCATCAACTTCGCTTTTATTTGGAGCATTATTAGAAAAGGACTTGATTCAAGGTACAACATTAACAGTTGCATTAAATTTCATTTGGGAATCTTGCAACCAACCCCAAGACTCTCATTTATTCAAATTTGCGGTGCAGTCTTTGTACAATTTCAAGTCCAGATTGCATGAATATCCAATTTATTGTAAACATTTATTGGAATGCCAGTCGTTATCTGCTCATGCAAAGATGTACCAAATTGTCAAGGATGCTGCTAATGGTATTGCTTGTACCGCACCAGTGGTCACACCAACACCAGAGGCTGGTCCAAAATATCAATCCATTACTATAGTGGACAAAACTATTGGATTTGTCAAGCAAGAAGATCCTTCAGAAAGTGTTTCGGACAAATTATTGTTTTACGTAAACAATATGACCAGTGACAACTTGAAATTGAATGAAATCAAGGAATTATTAACGGAGAAATATTTTGCATGGTTTTCTAACTATCTTGTGGTGGATCGTGCAAAAGCTGAGCCAAATAACCATGAGTTATATTCTAATTTGGTTAGTGAATTGGACAATGCCATTTTCTTCGAATATGTTCTCAATGTTTCCTTGAAGGAAGTAGAACGTATAATTCGGAACTTCAAGGATTCAACGACTGAAAGAAACCAATTGAAGAACTTGGGTGCTTGGTTGGGTAAAATCACATTGTCTAAGGATAAACCATTGAGAAGAGACCAAATCGCGTTGAAGTTTTTACTTGTTGAGGCATTTGACTTCAAATCGTTGCCCTTGATTATTCCTTTTGTTTGTAAAATTTTGGATCAAGCACAATACTCAAAGGTTTTCAAACCTCCTAATCCCTGGGTATTGGGTATAGTTAAGGTTTTGGCTGAATTGTACGAGTGTGCCAACTTGAAGCTTAATTTGAAGTTTGAAATTGAGGTGTTGTTGAATTCGCTCAAAATTAAAATCAACGACGTTGAACAATCTACTTTGATCAGATCGCATAATCCAAACCCTGCTGCGTTAGCAGCAATGTTTGGTATTCATCCAGAAACTGTAACTTTGGCCAATGACATGTCAAAATTAGTTTTAGAGAGTGGGGAACATTTGGATCAAAATGCACCTCAACTTCAACAAACTCAACTTAGACAAATACCACAACAAATAGCAAATCAACCTCAACCTCAACAAGTTGTTGAGCCAACATTGGACACAAGCTTTAGTAATTTGATGGGCAACAGTATTTTCACACAACATGCTAATTTGAGACGTGCTTTCCAAGCCTCATTATCTAGAGCAGTGCGTGAATGTGCTGTGCCAATCTTAACCCGGGTATCAGAAGCAGTTTTGACTACAACAGAAGCAATGATGAAGAAGGATTTCGCAACTGAAAGAGATGTACAAAAATTCAGAAAGAGTTATCAAAACTTGGCACAACAGTTGTCGCACAGTATGGTGCTTTGCAGTGGACGTAAATTATTGTCCGAAACCATTGAAGCAACAATGCTTCAGTTACTTGGTTCAACGCCTACTGAATTCCCATTGTCTGAGTTGAACACGGCCATTCAAGCTAATGTTGGTTTGTGTGTTGATATTGTAGGAAAAATTGCGTTGGACAATATCACTGAATTGATTGACGAAAGAATGCAAAGATATCTCACTGTTCGTGAACTGTTAAACCCATCTGAACCATTTGTTGAAGAAGGTGCATCAGAGTACGCATTGAGATTACCAGAACCACTTGGATTGAATTCAAACGGTCTTTCAACCAACCAACTTCGGATTTATGAAACTTTTGGTTCTAATGCAATTAAAAATGAACAACCTCAGCAAGCACCACCACAAGAAGTTCAAGTTGCATCTCAAATTCCTATTTCACAAGAAGAGCCAATTACCTTTGAACAACTTTTTGCTATAATCACTCAGAACTGTGAAAAGGCAATTCAATTATTGGAAGATGTTAAGGAAACCAAATTACAAGAGCTTCCTCCATCACACCCTATAATGACTGCTCTTACACAAGCCTTGACAGTAGCACAAAATAATGCTTTGAAATACCCTGAATTGTTGTTGAAGGCAGCACAATACGCTGTCAACTGTCTTTTCACCCAAACTCATGAAAATCCAATGTGCACTGAAATTTATGTTGTTGTTTTGGATAAGCTTTGTGAATACTCACCATCTACAGCTAAAGATGTGACATGGTGGTTAGTTCATTCGTCTGATCAAAGAAAGTTCAACATGCCAGTCATGTATGCATTATTAAAGGTGCAATTAGTTTCTCCTACTAAATTGGATTCGTCAATTGGAAGGTTGATTACTGAATCTAAGAATCCTGTGGTCATTAAATTTGCCTGTGGATTATTGCTGAAGATTTTCAGTTCAGATGAACCAAGACCTATTGCATTAAGATCAGAATTCGCATTCACCTTAGATGCTTTAAACAACTTTGTTCCAGAAACTGGAAATGAGGAACAAGTAGCTGCTAAGGAAGCTTGTGATAAGTTGTTTGAAGTTTTAGAAAAATTATCAGCTGCAGCATCGGGAGATCTTTACACTCAATTGGGATATGTTTTTTCTGAATGGATCAAGTTGTTAACTCACGGTGATGAGACAAACCACTTGCAAGACAAGTTCATTGACGGCTTGTTGACAAACGGAATTTTGACTAGCCCAGAACAATTCCAAGTATTTTTCAAGGCTGCAATTGAAGTTTCTGTCAACGCTTTTGCAATTGAACACGAAGTTAGAACAAGAACTCAACATGAAACATATTTGACGGTGGATACGTTGGCTATGTTGATTGTTAAGATAATCTTGAAGTTTGATGATAAAAAACTGGCAATTGAATATTTCAAGAACGTTATTGGGGTCATTATTGTTAGTTTTGCCAGCGAACATGAAAGCGGGCTGAATTGGAATGAAAGAGCATACTTTAGATTCTTTTCCTCTTTGTTATCGGAGTGGGCTGATGCTTCAATTTTAGATGCAGATGCAACTAAAGACTTAGATGGAGACTTCTACACCTTCATTGGGGAAGTATTAAACTCGTTACAACCAATTGTTTATCCAGGCTTTACTTTCGCCTGGGTTTCATTGATTGGACATAGAATGTTGTTACCTAAATTGCTAGAGTTACCAGAAAAGAAGGGTTATAAAACTGTTGTAAAGTTCTTAACATCATTGATGAAATTCCAAAATGTTTATTACAAGGATTTCAACCATGATATATTAAACGTTTTGTTCAAAGCAATCAATAGAATTTTTATTGGTTTGACTCATGATTATCCTGAATTCTTGGTTCAATGCCATTACCAATTAGTCACGTCAATTCCAAAAGGATACACCCAATTAAGAAATATCATATTATCGGCAACACCATCGAATGTTCAAGTTCCTGATCCATTCACTTCGGGATTGAAAGTTGAAAGATTACCAGAAATTAACCAAGCACCAATTGTAAACTATGCTCCGGTTGACGACTTGGCAAAGATTGGATTGAAAAAACCTGTTGACAATTTCTTAAGAATTCCTGCTCCAGCATTGATGAGATCAATTTATACTGGATTAAAATTGAACCATCCAAAGGAAGTTGAAGGAATTGATATTGTTCACTACAATGTTAAATTGATTAATGCATTGGTGTTACATGTTGGAATTTCTGCCGTCAGTGAAAGGCTACCAAATAACCGGGTATTCAATGTCAAATCGTCACAAGTGGCGTTATTGGTTGATATTATGAATTACGGTTCGTTAGAGTTCAAGTTCCATATGATCAATGCCATTGCCAATCAATTGATATATCCAAACAGCCATACCCATTGGTTTGTGGGAATCATCTTACATTTCTTTAGCAACGATCAAATATGGGGATCTGCTAAAGACCAGCTAGTCATACAAGAATTAATCACAAGAGTATTGTTGGAAAGAAGAATGGTATCGAAACCACACCCATGGGGATTAACAATTGTATTTACCGAACTCTTGAAGAATGGCGATTACGGGTTCTTTGACTTGCAATTTGTTAAAAATGCGTCACCAGAGCTCACCAGTGTGTTCAACGCATTGTCTATCAATGTGAAGAACTCAACCCCACCAGTTAGCGAACAAATTAAAGCTCGTTAATTCGGGTTTAATGAAACACCCATTATGTATATTAAATGTATATTAGAATCACGGCCTGTTTACGTCCAGTGTAGCGTCGTCGTAGCCTTGTGGAAGCCTCGTTGTAGCCTTGTGGAAGCCTCGTTGTAGCCTTGTGGAAGCCTCGTTCTAGTGTTGTAAAGCTCGAGACCTGGTCGGTTTTATCGTTCGACCGCGCTACCATGTGGATTCCCCCAACGGTGCGGGCTGCGAAAGACGATCTAGCAAACATTGACAAATTTCACCTCCTCTTAATTCGACCACGAGTTACTTTGATAGGATGTCTCGGGTGAAGCGGATTGCCAAAGAATTGGAAGAGTGTCGTCAGGACACAAAATCAGGAGTGACCCTTCAATTACAAAATGAAAACGATTTGACTAATTTGACAGGATATTTCACCGGACCACCAGATACGCCCTACGAAGGAGGTGTGTTCCAAGTCGACATCAGCATCCCCAACGAGTATCCGTTCAAGCCACCACAAATGAAGTTTGCCACCAAGATCTACCATCCTAATATCAGTTCGGTGACCGGGGCCATTTGTCTTGATATTTTGAAGGATGCCTGGACCCCAGTGTTCACGTTGAAGAGTAGTTTAATCTCGTTGCAATCGTTGTTACAATCACCAGAACCCAACGATCCTCAAGATGCCGAGGTTGCCAAACACTACTTGACGAATAAAGCCGGCTTCGAGCAGACAGCAGCATACTGGACCAAGATCTACGCCAACGAAGACAAGTCGCAAGAACCATTGAAAGACTCGGCACTTTACGGAATTGACGACGAAATCGTCGCCCAATTTGAAAACATGGGGTTCCCAAGAGACAAAATAATCGAGGTGTTGAGAAGAATGGGCATTAAGACCTTCAACAATGTGTCCAACAAGGCGGAGACCGAAAACAAGATTTTGGAAGAAATCTTGCGAGAATGTCAATAATGACTTCAGTTCCCCATTTCTGGCATAACTCTCATCCGAACTGTACTGACGGAGCTGTTACTCTGGAAAAGCCTCGAGGTATGGTTAGGTGTTAACTGATCTATTTTAGACGTAAAATTCCGGTTTTTTTCGGTTCTCGTAAAATCAAACAAAAATATAGCCAAATATACGTAATTCTGCAACCGCTCATACCACTTTTCATTGCCTTATGGCTGCTTGTAACTTTAGGTTAACAATCAATTGATGGAGTTGTTTCCTGTATACAACTAGAACATGAAAATTTTCAAATTTGTAGGCAAATCTTATAGCAAAGTGAAGAAGACGTGCTAAGCACCTAGGAACCTGTAACGTTTTTGATATTTTACCAACTGGACGTCTTATACTATGACCACATCGCCACCACCAGCAGCTTTGGAGTCGGAACCTGTTTTACTGGACGAGAAAGCATCCAGCATCGGATGGTTCTTCATCAACAAGTATTATGATTTCCACAACCTGGGGATCGATAATATCTTCAAAATCTACCAGAAGTCGGCTACTATTAGCCACGGGTCTTTTCCTGGGTTTCCAGGAGGCTCGGCAAACAAAATTTTCAAGGCCAAGGGTATTGAAGCTATCAAGTTGAGATACAAGAACGACGAAATCACCAATAATAATAGGATTGTCATCACCGACGCAGCTTTTGAAGTGTCTATGGACAAAAACATTTTGATTGTTGTGTTTGGAGAGTGGGCCAAAGGTACGTCATCGTACTATCATTTCACGCAAACGTTCTTGTTAACCCCAGGAGCAAACAACAACACTTTTGACGTTGCCAACGACGTGTTGAGATTCACTAATTATGACCAAATCGACGAAACTTCGTCAGCACCGGTAGCCCAAGCTTCTCTGTCGGAAAAGACGGAATCAGAAAAACCTTCTACCAAGCCAGACACCAAATCCCAGCCTGTCAAAACTGATTCGGCAAAACCAGAGCCATCCAAAGAACCTACTAAATCCGAACAAAAACCAGAATCAACCAAATCTGAGCCAACTAAGGCAGAATCCCCAAAAGTCGAATCCGGTAAATCTGACAATAAACCAGAAACTAAGAAACCGGAAGTTACTAAACCGGTAGAACCTAAACAAGATACCCCCGAGGTTGGTGATTCTGAAGAGTCCAAGACCACGGCATCGGCGCCATCTACGCCAAGTGGATCCAAATCCGAAACTACCGGGTCTCAAGAAACCCCATCCACAAGTGGATCCAAAGCAGAATCCGATTCCAGTGCTCCGGAAGAACCATCCAAACCTGCTGCTCCATTGAGTTGGGCAGCTTTAGCATCACAAGCAGCCGCAGTGAAACCAGCCAAGGTGCCAACCCCATCAGCTGCTCCTAAACCAGCACCACCAAAAAAGGCAGTACCAACCGCCCCTAACGGCAAGTTCAGAAAGGAAGAATGGTTCCCAATTTACATCCGTGGTGTGAGACCAATCGACGAGAAAAACTTGAAGGACCAATTGTCCAAGACGTTTGGAGAGTTAAAGTTTTTCAGAACAAACTTAAACATTGCATTAGTTGATTTTGTTACCCAAGAGGCGCAACTCAAAGCTCTTGAAGCCAAAGAAATCGAAATAGACGGCGTTACCATCTCCTTGGAGCCTCGAGAATCGAAAACCGGCAACAATTTCCACAATAACCCCAAGAAACAAAAGGACCAAAAGGACGTCAAAAGAACCAGACCCGACAAGAAGGTCACCAACGGCAAGAAGAACGTTTCCAAGAAGGAGTAAGTGTTGATACCGCAAAAAAAATATCATGTCGATTCAGCACCATTTCCACACAAGTGTTCTCCAACGAGACCCTCGGTCAAATCACTCAATTCTCGCGAGAATTACGTCGAAATTGAACCTGAACATATACCAGGCCCACATCTACGTGGTCCACCCTTCAACCTCATCATTCACCCTTCACATCGTTTGGCATTTCAAATTAATAAGTAATAGCATATTGTGTAGGTGTATAGTATAGAAAAAATTTACCAAAATTTAATTTTATTTCCGTACATTTATTTACTAGCGAAATTACCACCACCAAATTACCGTGTCGACCACATGAATTTCTTACGTAGGCGAAATCAGTCGGCTCCCAGCGACGACGATTCCGACGACGTTGGTGGTTCCAACTTCCAAAAGTCCCGTAAACCTCCAAATACCGCTTTTCGTCAGCAACGGTTGCAGGCGTGGCAGCCGATATTGACTCCCAAATCAGTGATTTCGGTGTTGTTCTTGTTGGCCATAGTGTTTGCTCCGTTGGGGATTGCGATTTTGTACACCACGTACCATGTGGAGAAGATTTCCCTCGACTATTCCCACTGTGACACGTTAGCTTCTGGCGATGAGTTTTCCAATGTCCCATCCAAGTACGTCGACTACCATTTCAAAGATAACGTCGATCCTGAGTTCCAGTGGAAGTTGCAGAACGGTACTGGCGCCGATAATGCCCAGTGTATCGTTCGATTCACCCTAGCTAAAGACATTTCTCCCCCGTTATACTTGTACTACCAATTGACCAACTTTTACCAGAACCACAGAAAGTACGTTGATTCGTACGATTTGGACCAATTGAAAGGTGAGCCGGTATCAGCCGACTCGTTGACAGATAAGTGTGATCCATTGCGGGTGAATAACGACGGCAAAGCAGTGTATCCGTGTGGGCTAATTGCCAACTCGCTCTTCAACGATACGTTTTCGTCCCCGGTATTGTTGAACCCACAAAACGGGGAAAATAACCAAACTTATCACTTCACCGATAAGGGGATCTCGTGGCCAAGTGATATCGGGACAAAATTCAGAAATACCACTTATGATCCCAACGATATTGTGCCTCCCCCAAACTGGGCCAAACGGTTCCCCCAGGGATATAACGAAACAAACTTGCCAGGATTGGAGGATTGGGAGCATCTTCAGAACTGGATGAGAACTTCAGGGTTGCCGTCGTTCTACAAATTGTACGGAAAGAATACTACCGAGGCGATGTCGTCGGGGACTTATGAAATGACAATTGACTTGCATTACCCAGTAACAATTTTTGGCGGGACCAAGTCGGTGGTTATCACCACCAACTCGATATTTGGCGGAAGAAACCTTGCCCTCGGAATAATTTACATTATTGTCGCCATCGTGTGCTTGGTGTTGGCGATTGCATTTTTATTCCAGCACCTCATCAAACCAAGAAGAATTGGAGACCACAACTTCTTGCAGGGACAAATGGAGCCCAGCTTCAGAGATCAACTATAGAGTACCGGTGGCGTTAGCGAGGACTAAATAGGTACAATTACCTCCCACCCGTCTCGTGCAAACATCAAGTATAGTATACGTAAGAAGGAAATACATGATACAAGCGAAGTACTTTAATGAGGCAAAGGAAGAGGCGGTGTGCAAACTGCAAGAGAAAGCGTAAGAATATGATGGTGACGTTTGAACCATTGACCATATTGTTTACTGCAGAGATTGCAACCTGCGTTCATTAGTGTAAGTTAAGTATGTAACTATCAGGTTTTTGTAGCACTTGATTCTTCAATCCGTAAATTTTTGGTTTTTGGTAGTGTCACAGCAACTTTACAAACTACAACACAACCACAACTCCTAATAGTTTCGCTGGCTCTCAGAAGACAGAAGAGACGGTGGGCTCCTAAGTGGATGTTTGTAGGGCGCTACCAGAAACTTTTTTTTTGTGGCGCTACCGCTGGTTCACCTGCATTTGTCCCCAAATGACACAAAACCTTCGAATCGAGAAATTTTCGAATTCAACAGAAACTAATTATATCCGCCCAACCATCGAGTAATCAAGAAGAACGAGCAAATATATCACAACAAATTTGGAGGACGATATTAGTATACTTATAAACTAATCTCTGTGACCCTCCAACAAAAATCGCGTTAATTTGGTGTATAAAATGAATGTCAATCCCCATCTTCAGTATTTGCAACAACTGCATCAAATTCAGCAGCCAACCCAGTTAAATACGTCGGGACAGTCGCCACAGATCAATCAGTTGCAATTGCAACAGTTGCAATTGCAGAGACAGCAGTTGTTGAACCAACATTTGCAACAACAACAACAACAGCAACAGCAACAGCAACAGCAACAGCAGCAACAACAGCAACATTTACCGACTCCCTCAGGTTCTGCTAATCCATTGTTGGCAGCATTAGGAGGAGGTAGCAGTAACTCTCAGGCCAACGGACCCGGCGTAGGCTCATCGTCAAACCAAGGTGTGAACCCAGTTTTACAATTTCAGTTACAACAGCAATTACAAGCTCAGGCACAAGCACAAGCCCAGGCACAAGCACTGGCACAAGCACTGGCACTGGCACAAAACCAGGGTCTGCAGACGCTTGCACTTCCGTTCCAGCAGTTACTTCAAGCACAACAAAGCCAACAGCAAATATCGTTAAACACCCAGCCAATTCAAGCTCCAATCATAAAAGAAGTATGGAACCAAAATTTGGAACACGAGTTTCACAGTTTACGGACATTCGTCAATGATAAAACATCTAGCATTTATATTTCTGTTCATCAAGAAATTCCTGGTATCGTGGCAAGACCCGTGGGAACATTCAAATCGTCATCAGATTATCATTTTCAAACGTTACGAGCAAATTCCGATTTATTGAATTTGATTCAATTGTCGTTATGTGTTATCAAGATCAAAAATAATGAGATTTCGTCGTCAATTATTTGGCAATTCAACTTTTTGTATGACTTGACCAGTGAAATGTATAACGAAGAACATTTATCAATGTTGAACCAAACGGCACAGATCAACTTCCCATTGCATATGACACAAGGTATTCCTCATTTTGCATTTGCAGAATTGATAATAGAAAGTGGATTATTATTGGATAATTCAATCAATTGGGTTAGTTATCATGCCGGTTATGACTTGGGGTTCTTCATAAGCTTGCTATTGAACGACACGTTACCAGTCGATGAACAAGATTTCTTCTGGTGGTGCTCCAAGTTTTTCCCAAACTTTTATGACTTGAAATATATTGGTGGTCAAATATTGAATAAATCCAATTCTGACGAAAAATCATCAACTAAGCCTTCAATCGAATATTTGGCGGAAGAACTACATCTTTTACCAATTTCGCCAACTATTCGTCAACTCTTCACAACTAGTCAAATTCCTGGCCATCAACAGCAAATGACCTCCCCGTTACATGCGTACTTATCGATGGAATGCTTCAAGGAGTTGTTAAAGCAATCTGGTTATGATTTGGCGATTCTCAAGAGGTATAAAGGCTTCATTTGGGGCTTAGGAAATGTCAATGAATTCGGTGAAGTGGTTGAAAATGGTCAACCTATGCAAAATGGAGCAATCTCATCGCCATTGACACCAAGCAACAATTCTAAAGCTGGAGTAGTTCACTTCGGAAGACCTTATTAATTTTGTATCAGTAGTAATGTTATTTGTATATTACATTTATGATAAATGATAGCTTAATTTTCGAATCCCAGTAACACAATTAATTACCAGGGCTTACAATCATCACTATGAATGAACCCATTGATTAACGATTAAGATATAAATAACCTAAAGTAAAAACCTATTATACAAACAAGAACTATAAACCTCTATTCTTTGATGCCTTCCCATTCTTCGGTGTCTTCATTTTCTTCATTCTCTTCATTGTTGGCATCATCATTGACTTTGGCTCTCTTTGATGCCTTGGCCTCTTCTTTTTCTTCTCTTTCAGCCCGTTTTCTCTTGTAATGAGCTTTTTTGTCTTCACCTGTTTTCTCTTCAGTATCTTGAGGTGGAGCAGTAAACCAGGGAATCTTACCTCTATTAAAATCATTTAAAATCTGTTTTGAAACCCCAGATTCGTCAGGTTCACCACCCTTAAGTAATCTTCCTTGCTTTCTAGCAATTAACTCAATGAATTCTGTCGATGCTTGTTGAAGTAATTCTGGATCTTCTTCGAATTTGCTCCACCCTTTTACTTCATAAGTTCTTTCCAAATGTTTACGTTCACATTTCTTCAACATGTCTGGAATATATTGTTCTGGCTGAGTGACATGCTCAACTCTGACAACCCCTCTAAACAAGATATCAGATTGTGAATCCTTGGACGATGGTGGAACAATACCAGGACAATCGATCAAAAAGATCTTCTTCATCAACGTGATATATTGCCAAACTTTAGTTTCACCAGGAATTGGTGCAACGGTACAAACCTTCTTTCTACGTAAAGTATTGATGATTGAAGATTTACCAGTATTTGGATATCCAATAAACCCAACGGATATTTGTTGTCTATCAGAATGTAATGCAGAAAATTGTCTTAATAATTGAATCAATGACCCTTTACCAAACGAGTTGGTAATTGAGGCATGAAATGCTAATGTTGGTGCTGATTTAGATAAATGTTTCACCCATGCTGCCTAACATTGTTAGTAAACCAATTATTTGAATTGTTCAGTAATGTAACCAATTCTAGAGAGCTTTGAAAAGTAGAAAAACTATGTAGAAAATGTCGGTCTCTATACTAAGAAATATTCCATAAAGGAGATACGAAAATCTCGAAACACTTCAACTCAAATTGATCCCGGTATTGCTCTAAAACGTCAATAAAAACTATCGACTAGGTGTGAACAAATTCCAATCCAGAACGGAAAGAAATCCGTGAGTCAAAACGAAACACGGGAACACGGGCGAGCAATATTTATCTTCCAACGACGTAACAGGCAACAAAGTAGACGTTTAATCAATATGAATTGAAAAAGCATTGTCACCCTGACAAAGGTCCTTGGGGTAATATACCATAAGAGAAAGAAAATGAAAGTAGAAACAGAAACAGAAAGTGAAAAGCTCTCTAGAAAAAGTTAGTAAAATCTTGTAAATACATACCGCTACCCAAGTAGGGACCAAATCACACTTGTTGATGACATAAATCAAATGTTTATGGGGACATTCTTCTTTAAGGTATTTCTCAACAGATAAACATCTTGTTCCCAAGGGGTCTCTGGCATCCAAAACATGGATCACCACATCGGAAGAATCGATAACTTTATATAATTCGTTCCAGATTCTTTTAGATTGACCTTTGTGGAAAATGGCTTCTTTGGCTTCTTGAGTGAAATCATCCTTGTCCAAGAAAGATCCTCCCATCAACCCCAAAGTGGAGTCTAATTCCATTTTTTCTTCGTACTTCTTCGAGTCTACTTCAGTATTTTGTGCCAATTCCTCTAAACTGGATGCTGCAACTCTTGGTTTCTTTCTCTGTTGCTTTGGCCCAAACGCACTTTCGAAACTTTCAGTTTCAATAATTTTAGCAGTAGGAGATTCTGTTTGGTCCTTTTCATCCAACAAAGACATAGGCAACTTGTTTCTCTTCAATAACACCGAATAGGTGTCGTTCTTTTTCTCGCCCATAGCTTGTCTAAAGTGCGATAATGCATCCTGGCCAATAACCCTAGTATTACCAAACCATTTTCTATTTGGGTCAACTCTGGCAGTTGGAGCATCGGTGCTCTGTAATGCTGCAGCTTTGATAATCTCCCCACGAGCATTACGTGTCGCCCGACCCGTTTTGTACATCTGTAAATGCTTCACCTTTTTGGCATCACGGTAAAAATTTTCACCTTTCACACGAAGATTTCCATCTCTAGAGTCTCCTTGCCTCACTCTTCTGGATTTTTCCTTCTTCTGTGTACCCATAGTTAATCTTAACCGTTGTCAATTGCCAGATCGTTCAAAGTGCTGCCACAAACAACTTTTTGCCAAAGTAAAAAATCATTTTGTACAATATAATTTTTCCATTTCCTAAACCGTGCTCATCGCAGAAAATATTGTCCGGGTAATAACTATGGTTAGGTACAAAACATCGTAGGACGACGTGGTGCTAGATAGTGCGAGTTGTACGAGAAAACGGGCCGACAGGGGTGCGACAGGCGGTGCCAGTTCGTGGTAAATTTTACCCGTATCTCTTTTTCCCCAGGTATGTTTTTCCCTTCAACCACCACCAATTCCAACAGCTTACAATAAAAGTCGTCCTCCACAATTGATCCGGTGCTACCGGTATCACAAGACATTATATTGCCAACTACTCAACAACGCCAACAACGTCGAGAAAAACTGGGCTGGCCATGGAGAATGGCAGCGAACGGCCGTTACGTGACGTAGTACGAGAATTGACTCCAGTCCAGGAACATTTTCTCAAAAAGTATATTTTGGAAGTGCGATTAACGCAAGAAATCATACAAGTAAACTCATCTAGATGTTGTGAGTTGCTAGGGCCGCCATTTGCAACTGACAACCCAGCATTGGGGCTTACCGAAGTGCCGTTATTGAGGTTTTTGTTTGCCAACTTTGCAAAAACATTTCCATATTTTGCAGCCAATCTGTCAACTGACCTAGCCAAATTTTGGCAAAAGACAGTGCAACGATTTATGGATAACCTCCATTCCCTGAATGAATTCGATGCCAATTCAGTTTGTATGAGCCAATGGAAACAGCATGTTAATAAAACGTTGTTATCTGGGCTACTAGTATTTTTCAATGCTTTGATTGTTACGAAAAAGGATATGGAATACTCGACGAAGAACGTTGAAGGAGCGAAGGAACAAACTGTAGGAGGTTTTCAGTCTTCATTGAAAGCATCAGATTTGGAATTCGGTATCTATGAGTATACTCGGATGAAATTTTCGTTTGATACAAGTACCAATATTGTTGCTGTGCGCAAAGCTGATTGTCCCCAAAGCAGGTTTTTGAAGTTAAAATCATTATCTGGCACGTCTCAAAAACATCATTATGAGTTCATAATACAAGTAAATCGACGGGTTAAAACAGATGAAAATTCCCAATATAAATCGCATTTTATATCTCGTTCATATCAAGAGTTTAGGGTCTTGGAAAGTACGTTGAAAAACCAGTTTCCTGGATTAATGGAGACAAAAATACCTCCTTTGGCAAATGAAATTAAACACGATGATGGGATTGATTTCGATGGCGGTACACATGGTCAAAGTGTACAGTATTTTCGAGAAAAGTTAAGGATATTCCTAAGAGGATGGTTGAGCTCGTTAATGGAATATCCTGATATATTTCATTCTGAAACTCTTCAGAGGTTCATTGACTCTCCACTGCTCAATTTCGATACCCTCCCAGATGAAGAAATGAAGGATTGCGAGACTAGGATGGACCATGAACGTAAAATAATCAAAACTCAACAGGAGTTCCAAATCCAAACATCACAAATTCTTGCAGATTTTGTAGAAGAGTTTGACAAGTTCAAGAACTTGGTCGTAAAGGATCCTGGTGTTTTAGATGATGCGTATCGAGAAGTTTCTAAGACTAATGACATTAAGAAATCGCCTATTAAATTATTGAAATTGCTCAACGAATGGGTCAAGTATGAAATGGGGGCAACATTCTACGAGTGGTATTTTGTTTTGGATAACTCTACTATTGTGCTAGATAAATCTGTCAAAATGAACAAGTATATGCCTCGTGGGTTGATTTACAATATATTCAAATTTACCAATCCGGTTCAAATGATCCAGAAAGGTTTAGATCTTTTATTCTTACCACTTCCATCACTTTCATTACACAGGTGGGGGTGGGGCAAGAAAAATCATTTGGAAGACATTGAAGAACCAGGTTCGAAAAACTTGTTGTCGTTAGTGTTCAGTACCCTTGTGGAAGATCATATGGGCAATTACAATAAAGAGTTGAAGGAACTTCGAAATGACCGAATACCTGAGGATTTTGGTATATTCATCGATAGAATCCAAAATTATTACAAGTTGCCTTCCGAATTGTGTTATCAGATCCAAGATGAAGCATACGACAACTCGAAAGACCTATTGCTAACTGTACTAAAGTCTGATCTTGTTGCTCCAAAATTAAATACTGAATACGACAGGTACCGATATGACGAGATTGTCTCAAGCTATGAGGCTTACCAAAAGATTGGAGAAGTTGATGAAGAGGATTTTGACTTGTATCTTGCGTTCAAGCAATATTGGCAATTAGAACTAAGAATGAAGGAGAAAAAGGCTGTCAGACTGTTATGGCAGAACCCGGCAGTTACGAATCTAATTCGGGGGTTCATGATGATTCTGTATCGTCCACTTCTACGCATAATGAGCAAAGCACAAATGCACGTTGCATATCGTAATTTCTACATATTTATTGATGACGTTCTTGACGAATCAGTTAAATTAAACAAAGGAGGCAAATATCATTCGGATCCTCATAGCATGATGACGAAATTAATATCCATAATATCAAAACACGAGAATACTATGTGGAACTTTTTTGGCGATATACACAAACAAGATAGCCAAAACAAGTTGAAAACGGTATTAGATTGGGGTGCAAAGTACTTACGGTTAATAAATACAAAATATGTCGATCGAGATTTAGTGGATCTAGATCTCGAGAATCTAGACATTGTGGTACAGAAAGATCGTTTCGTCGAACAGTTAAATGCCAGGATCAAGTATCATATTAGCAGGAGACAAATATTCAAAGATTATAGAGACGAAAAAAACATGGCTGCAAATGTCACTCGTCAAGATACTGTTAATTTTGATTGGGACAGAATCCATAACGACATCAATGGCACTAAAATAGGTCAATCCCTATTAGGAGTTGATGCTGAAGACATCGAAGAATTCAACAACTTGATCTACGAGCAGGGCCTACCTAAGGAAGACATAGGTGGTAGTGAACGTAACCTACGGCAAAAGTTGTATCAACTTAGAAATTCATCAGAGCATGAAACCAGTGAATTAGACAAGCTCGATGAAGTTGTTAAGCCACGGTTGAGTTCAATGATGAAACAATTAGAGCTGCGTATTTTCCCATAAGTTGAGACATTTTTGTACTCATCGTTGAGTTTGACATTTTGCTGTTTTCCAAAATCGAAGCGGTGAAACAGTGTTTTAATTCTAAACTAGAACAGACTAGAATATTCATATAGAATCAAATACATTCATCAATATTAAAGAAATGCAAGACATATAATCGTATGAATCGGCAGTATTTTTCGGTTTGAGTTAATTCTGCAACATTTTCACAAAAATCGAAAAATTCTAGGAGCCAACCACTGGCAATGTACGAAGCAAGAATTAGCGATATCTACAACTAACTTCCCTCATTCTGACACGTTACAAGTCTACGTTCTGCTGTTTGAGGTTTGTACCAAACACTGTACACAAGCCAGGGGAGGCATGGTAGCATCGAGGATTTTCTCTACAGAAATAGGAGCCAGTTCATAATTACATCACAACCCTACCAAGTACAAAACAAGTAGGGACCATTGGCGAATCACATGAAAGAAAGTACTCTGCTGAGAACCCTCTTGGACGCGAAAGGGGACGCGAACGACATACGCGTGTTTATACGAAATAGGGAATGCGTCGTACGCAGGCATAGTACAAAAATAGAACTAGAGAATAACGGCCCAGGCTGGAGTCGGCAGCCCTATCGGCGTAGAAACGGAGCAATGCCGATTCTTGTGGTGGTGGCGGTGGTGGTAAATCAGAGAAGTGGGCCACAATGGCACTAGTAACTGGAGCCACGTTGGACATAACTTGCAGCCGAAATAGGTTGTGGTTGCACACCAATATGTTTAGTTGTACAGCCCGAATAAACTTCGGAAGCACGCAGGGGAATGTAGACGTGGTGCTACACTTACCTGGTCGTAGTAGTTGGTGTAATCTTGCTGGTCGTGGTGCTTGTAGCGGATGATTTGGAGTAGAGAGAATTCGAGGGCCCGGAATAATTTCTTTTTCCCGGAATTCGTTTTTCGCTCATCCCACCAACAGGAAAAATCTCAAAATGAAATAGTTAATTATAACAAGCAAATTAGAGTTGACAACATGAGTGAACCTATTCGAAGCAAAAACGGAGACATCTCCAAAGCTCCTACACCGCAGAATACCCCTGCTTCTGTGACCAATTCTTACTTGAAAAGTCAGCCACCTACCGTCCACACGATTTCTGAAGAAAATGAAGAGTTGGGGCAACAATTGGCTAACAATCCGGCATTATTATCAATGATCCAAGGAAAGTTATCAACTCTTGTTGGTCAGCAATCCGGATATGTTGATGGTTTGTCCAAACCTATCAAGAACCGGGTCTTCGGGTTGAAGGCCATTCAACAAAGCCAAATGAAGTTGGAGGCGGAATTCCAAAAGGAGTTATTGGATTTAGAAAAGAAATACTTCAAGAAATACCAACCACTTTATCAAAGAAGAAAGAAGATCATTAATGGCGAAATCCAACCGACCCAGGAAGAAATCGAAGAAGGTGAACAGTTGGATGAAGAAGAAAATGAGGATGAAGACGAAGAAAAGGTAAAGGAAGTCAAGGAAGAGGATGAAGAAGAAGACGAAGAAGACGGAGAAACGGGTATTCCTAACTTCTGGTTGACTGCTTTGGAAAACTTGTCCACAGTATCAGAAACCATCACCGAAAGAGATTCGGAAATTCTTTCATTTGTATCTGATATCAGAATGGAATACCTTGAGACTCCAGGGTTTGAATTAATATTCGAATTCAAACCTAACGAATTCTTTTCAAACCAAATTTTAACAAAGACTTACCATTACCAGCCAGAATTAGGGTATTCTGGTGACTTTGTTTATGACCACGCAGATGGTTGTGAAATCAACTGGAAGTCTAAGGAAGTCAACCCAACAATCGTCATTGAAAGAAGAAAACAAAGAAATAAAACTACGAAACAAACCAGAACTATTGAAAAGTTAACCCCTACTGAATCATTCTTCAACTTCTTTGACCCACCAAAACCACCAAAGCACGGTGACGAAGAAGATGAAGAAGACGAAGATGAAGAAGATGAAGAAGATTTAGAAGCCAGATTAGAGTTGGACTACCAATTGGGAGAAGAAATCAAAGATAGATTAATTCCAAGAGCAATTGATTGGTTTACTGGTGATGCAGTTGGATACGGATATCCTGAAGATTTTGATGGAGAAGAAGAAGAGTATGATAGTGAAGATGAAAATGATGAAGATGATAGTGATGATGAAGCACCAAAGGAAAACCCTCCTGAATGCAAACAACAATAGATACCTGATCTATACTTAGTAATTTGCAAGTTTGTATTTAGCAATGTTAATTGACTAAAATAGGAATTTGATGTAGGAACAAAGCTCAGCGACGCTAAGATGGAAGCACGACGCAACTGTATACCAACAAACAAGGAATTTGGCCCATGAACTGGGGCAGAGTGGGGAACGTAGCTAACACAACCGGAAGTGCAAGAGAACAATTGGTAACAATTGAAGGAAGATAACACAAAGCGCGACAAACACCTGGGAAAGTATAACCATTGTGCTATTTATATATGAATGTGAACCTGTTCCGGTTGCATACGAGATATAAGAATTGACTTGAAAAACAAGTTCCAGATAAGAATGTGATGGGAATGAGTAAGAATGTAAAACAGCATTATGAGCATAAATGAGCACTTGGTAAGATATAAAAGGACCCTCAAAAATCAGTGGAAAATTGATTTCTGATGTGGGAATATTATTCGGCTAAATCAACGTGTTTTAAGATACAACCGATGAACAAGATCTTCACCAATACCTACAGCAATACAGCACGAAACTTAACTGGACGTAGTAGACAAACGTAGCACGTATGACTATCCAATCATCGAATGAACGTGTAATCCGAACGAGTTGTATGGTGACCTTAGGCGTATCAGAGGCAGCACTCATGGTCTATTGTGAGTAGATAAACACTGGTGGTGTGATGACTTCCGTCACATGAAACCGAAGTTTGAGACGATCTCCAGATAAGTAAAGCAGTCCGAGTACTTTTTCGATACATTGAGCCACAAATTCTGCAGCCGCTCACAACTTGCTTTCAAAATCATATGGGAATAAAAATTAAAAATGGCATCGGAATATCTAGGACGGTTGAAACGTGTAATGAAAAATGTTAACCGTGTAGAGCCATGTAACATTGCTGTTGAACGTAGCCACTAGAGTGGACTAGAGTAGACTAGAGTAGACTAGAGTGACGTGGAACGAACTACAAGGTACACTATTGTGGCACAAAGTACAGGGTACATTGCAAAACCGCGAAGTACGAACCGACTGTTTACTGATCAAGCATGTGCAAAGATCTTGTCATGATGTAACCTACATACAGATTTGACTAGGAGTCATTGTGAAGAGGTTAGAATAGACGTGCTGCAAGCCCAAGGCAGCATTACGACTATGGGGTGACAATAATACGAATGGAGTGGACCTGGCAGAAAGAAAGTTATGGTCAGCGTTCGCCAAGGCACGAGACAAAGAACTAAACAATGGCTAACCGTGCCATCGTTCAATTCGAGATGAACCTCGTACCACCCAAAACACCTTTCCAATATGGACATAATAAGAGATGGCATTTCATGGTAGGCTGCCAACTTCAAAATCAGCCAGAATAATCGAAGACACATACATGTAGACCTACATGATACATATGATTAAAAGATTAATCACTCAGGAGACTACTGCCGAGGACATTACCGTGCATCGACTATGCCCGGTTTAGTAGTGAGATCCTAGGGGGTGCGTAGTAATGTAATGTATAGACAGCAGTACAGCGTGGTAGTCCGAAATCCGTGTCAGCATGATTTCCACAAAGCAATGTCTAACCAAGTGGATAATACATAGTCATCACCACCTTCACTTGTGGATCTCGACATTGCACATACGGCGTTATGTAGTCAAGAGAAAGTTGTAAAATATAGGCGGTTTTCGGTGATGGTTTTTTCGGGTTACTGGAAATGGTTTTTACGATACAGACGCACCTCATCATTTGCATGTGAAATTCCGCCACAGTGGTTATTTAAACCTGATGTTTTCTTTCCAGGAGTCAGAAACAATTGAAAACCAGCTAAAGCAATCATCATTAATCATGTCTACTACCTTTGAGTCTAAAACAGCATCCCACATCTACTCTTATGCCTTGGTCAAGCCTGTTGTTGACTACGCATTGTCTTTATCCCTTATTGGGTACGTTTACAAATACCTTGCTGTGGTTTACAATTCCATCAACTCCTACGTTTTAACTCCATACTTGTTGCGTTACTTAGTTGCCATTGATTCTTACTTCAACTTTGTGTTGACTAAGTACTTTGACAACTTGGTTTTGCCTATCCTTGTTTCCTACTACCAACAATTGGTCAAGTTGATCAACTACCCACAAGTCACCTACTTGAAACCAATCAATGACTACAGCTTGAAACACTTGCAAGCCACCTTCCCTGATGCTAAGGTTTCTGTTGAAAATGTTAACTCGGAAATTTCCAAATCCTACTACATTATCAACCAATTTGTCTCTAACTTGTTCAAAACCGTTGTTTGCACCAGCACCACCATCAGATCAAAAACCGATGAATTCACCAACTCGGTAGTTTCTACTTACAACAAGGAAGTTTCTGCTGCTAAGGACTCCAACATTGTTTCCAAAAACATTTCCGCATCTTACAACACTGCCACCACCACCTACGAAACTTACATCAAACCTTTACAACAACAAACTTCTGAGTTGGTTACTGATGGTAAGAAAAAGGCTAACGACTTGGTTGTCGATGGAAAAAAGAAGGCTACCAACTACATTAACGACGTTACCACCCAAACCAAAACTAAGGCTACTGATTTTATCAACGATGGTAAAAAGAGAGCTTCTGAGTTTGTCACCATTGGTAAGTCCAACGTGGTCGAACCAGCTACCGAAAAAGTTGCCGAAGTTGTTTCTGTCGAAACTTAAATTTCTCATAACCCACACCGGAGGGTAATAACCCCTTAATCAAGGAGCATGGAGTACTTGTTCCAGATTGTATTAATTATTTATTT
>ERZ778017.1397-NODE-1397-length-24098-cov-6.684815_pt1 | contig 24098 bp, 21 predicted proteins | sample MGYA00375747_ERZ778017 | MGnify/ENA primary metagenome ERZ778017 (study PRJEB29350, sample SAMN05509838) | bioreactor metagenome | biome: bioreactor; material: wastewater | place: South Africa: University of Cape Town | collected 2014-03-17 ...
TGATCCGCAGCCTGGCGCGCATCAAGGACACCGACACCCAGCTTCGCGAGAAGGCAGCGCTTGCGGCCCGCCTCGATGCGCTGGAAGCCAAGGGCAAGCAGGGGTGGCTCGACCTCGACTCGCCGATGAAGCGCGCCGCCGCCGGCAGCGCGGGCGTCACCCTCGCGGGCTTCGGCCTCGGCCTCATGCTCCTGCCGGCATGGCGCCGCCGGCGCCGGGGCGAGGCGTAAGGGAGGAGGCGGCTTGATGGTCGCCCTTCCTCGTCTGCGGCTCGGTTCCGGGCTCGCCATCGGCCTCGGCGCCGCCCTCCTGATCGGCGGCGGGCTGCTCGCGGCCGATGCCTTCCAGGCCGGGAACCAGCCCTTGCCCTACGCCTATGCGACGACCAAGGACGAGCCGCCCGCGGCGGCTCGTCTGCTGGCCGGGACTGTGCAGGGAGCCGCCGCCCGCAACATCGAGTTGCGTACCGGCGAGCAGGGAAAGCTGCTGGCGAGCGGTCAGGTGCTTGCCCTGCCTGGCGGCCGGGACATGCTCGTCGGATGGCGCAGCGAGGTCGGCGAACCGCTGTTGCGGTCCGACGTTTCGGTCGAGGAAGAGGAAAAGCTGGTCGCCGCCCTGCGCAAGCACCTGCCGGCCGGAAGCACCGTCTATGCCATGCCTGCCCTGTCGAACAGGCTGGCGGCGATGACCGATGCCGCCTATCCGCTCGCGGCCGCCGACGATCGCGCGACCATCCGCCTGCCGGAGCCCTGGTCGGGCGCCCGCGCCTCCATCGTCGAGGCCGAGCAGCGGTGGCGCACGGCCGCAAGCGCTCCCTCGAAGGCGGCCGACAAGGCTTACGCGGAATTCCTCACCGCGCTCGAGGTGGAGGACAAATACGGCGTCGCCCGCCTTCAGGTGCTGGCCGGCGGCAAGGAGAGCTACCTTATCCTGCATATGCGCGACGCCTTCGACATCGGCGTGGCGACGCCCGACAAGCTCTCGGTCGGCCTGCGCGATTTCCCCGCCGCCACCGATGTCCACGACGTCACCAAGCTGGTGAAGGCCTGGGTGAAGGAAGAAGGCTATGCCGCCTATGCGGTGATCCAGCGCGACGCCAACGCGGTGCGCGCCTACTACCTCGCCGAGGAGCGCGACAAATCCTCGCTGCTCGGCCAGCTCCTGCCGTTCAATTCGGCCCGGCTGGGGTTGGTGCCGGGCGCGACGCCGGTGTTCCAGAACGGCGGCTATTGGGTCTATCGCATCGAGGCGGTGGAGGGCACTCGGGAAGACGCCCGGGAGGGCGCTCAGGAAGGAGCCTGACCGGCACCAGCGATTTACCGCCCTGCGGACTCATCGTTTTCCTCGACCTGGGTTAGTCTATGGGTCCAGGGAGGGGTTCGGGATGCAGGTTGTCCTGTCTGTCGATCCAAGCGATCCCCGCACGTTGCAGCGTCAGTTGTTCGATCAGATCAGGGATATGATCCTCGACAACAGGCTGCGTAGCGGGGACCATGTACCGGCTTCGCGCGCGCTGAGCGAACAGCTCGGCGTGTCGCGCAATACCGTCATTCTCGCCTATGAGCAGCTGCTCAGCGAAGGCTACATCGAAAGCCGTCCCAATGTCGGCACCTTCGTCAGCCCGAACCTGCCCGAACGGGTGATGACGGCAGGCGGCCATGCCGCCGAAATCGGCGGCCAGCGCGCCAACGACAATTACGACGACGCGCATGTCCAGCCGTGCGGGGTGCGGGCGCAGACCGTCATCAGCCCCAACCGCGGCCGGCTCGATTTCGATTTCTGGGTCGGCCGCACCGATGCGGCCACCTTCCCGGCCAACGAATGGCGGCGCATCCTGGAGGCCAAGGTGCGCTACGGCGGCGCGCGCCTTGCCGAATACCAGGACCCGCAGGGCTTGCCGGAGCTTCGGCAGGCGATCGCCGACCACATCGGCCCGGCGCGGGGCGTCTCCGCCGATCCCGAGCATATCGTGGTGGTGAACGGTTCGCAGGACGGCCTGTCGGTGATCGCGCGGCTGTTGGGCGGCATCGTCACGACCTTCGTGCACGAGGACCCCTGCTACCAGGGCGCGCGCTTCCTGTTCGAGAGCGTCGGCTTCACCATGATGCCGGTGCGCGTCGACAATGACGGCATCGACATCGACCGCCTGCCGCAAACGAGGCGCACCCTTTTATACGTGACGCCTTCCCACCAGTATCCGCTCGGCGTCACCCTGTCGCTGGAACGGCGGCTCAGGCTGCTGGAATGGGCGGCGCAGACCGACAGCTATATCATCGAAGACGATTACGACGGCGATTTCCGCTACGAGGGAACGCCGCTGACGGCGCTGCGCGGCCTCGACCGCTGCGGCCGCGTGCTCTACCTCGGCACCTTCTCCAAGTCGCTGGCGGCGGGCCTGAGGCTCGGCTTCGTCGTCGCGCCGCCGCAGCTGGCGCGCGGCCTGCGCGAATGGAAGGCGCTGGTCAGCAACGGCACGCCGTGGCTGGAGCAGGCGGCGATGGCCGAATTCATGAACAGCGGCGGCTTCATGCGGCATCTGCGCCGCATCCGCGCCATCTACAAGACGCGCCGCGACATCGTCGCGGGCGCGCTGACGCAAAGCTTCGCCGGCGGCGAGGTCAAGGGCCTGCGCGGCGGCATGCATCTTGCGCTGCGCGTGCCGGGCCGTTTCGGCCCCGCCACCGCGATCGAGGAAGACGCCGCGAGCCACGGCATCGGCGTCTATACGCCGGGCCACGGCGGCGCCTTCATCACGCCCGGAAACCCGCGTGCCCGCGATACGCTTCTGTTCGGTTACGCGGCCTTGCCGGACAAGAGCATCCGCGCCGCGATGGCGCGCCTGGCCGCGATCGCCGCCAAGCGGGAAAGGATCACCGTCAATGGTTGAGTCGCTGATCAAGCTCGGCCAGCTCGCGGTCTGCCTTGCGCTGGCGCTTTCCCTCTACGCCGCCGTGCAGGCGGTGCTGTCGGCCGTCGGCGGCGCGCCGGCGCGGCTGCGGGCGGCGCGCAACGTGCTCTACGCCAACTTCGCGCTGGTCACCTTCGGCTGCCTGGCGCTGATCTGGTCGTTCGCCACCGACGATTTCTCGGTCGCCTATGTCGCCCAGAACAGCAATACGCACCTTCCCATGATCTACAAGCTGACGGCCATGTGGGGCGCGCACGAAGGCTCGCTGATGCTGTGGCTGTGGTACATGACGCTGCTGTCGGCGATCGCCGCCCGGCTGCATTTCAACACCCATCCCCTGTCGATGCCGTGGGTCATCGCCACGCTGGCTTCGGTGCAGCTCGGCTTCCTCGTCTTCATCATCTTTTTGTCCGACCCGTTCCTGACGATGACGCCGGCGCTCGCCGAGGGCCAGGACCTCAACCCGCTGTTGCAGGACCCGGGCCTGGTGTTCCATCCGCCGGTGCTCTACCTCGGCTATGTCGGCTTCGCGGTCCCCTTCGCCTTCGCGATCGCCTCGCTGATGCGCAGCCATGCCGGAACGGAGTGGATCAAGGTGGTGCGGCGCTGGGCGTTGTTTGCCTGGGTGATGCTCACCAGCGGCATCCTGATGGGCGGCTTCTGGGCCTATTACGAGCTCGGCTGGGGCGGCTACTGGGCATGGGACCCGGTGGAGAACGCCTCGCTGATGCCGTGGCTCACCGGAACCGCGCTGCTGCATTCCATGATGGCGCAGGACAAGCGCGGCCTGTTCCGCACCTGGAACGTCTTTCTCATCGTCACCACCTTCCTGTTGACCCTGATCGGCACCTTCCTGGTCCGCTCCGGCGTGCTGACGTCGGTGCACGCCTTCGCAGTCGATCCCGGGCGCGGCGCCTATATGCTGGGCTTCCTCACCGTGGTGATGGTCGCCGGCTACGGCCTCATCCTGCTGCGCTCCGACCGGCTGTCGGCCGACGTCGTCGTGGAAAGCCCGTGGTCGCGCGAGAGCGCCATCCTCGCCAACAACGTGCTTCTGCTGGTGGCGGCGGCCACCGTGTTTCTCGGCACGCTCTATCCACTATTCGTCGAAGCGGTCTCCGGCGAGCGGCTCAGCGTCGGCGCGCCCTATTTCAACAAGGTCGTGGTGCCGGTGATGCTGGGCGTCGTGCTCCTGCTCGGCATCGGGCCGACCATCCCTTGGCGCCGGATGACCCCGAAAGCCCTGGCGAGCCGCCTTCGGTTGCCGGCCTTCGCCCTCGTGCTGGCGTTCGCCGTCGCGCTCGTCGCCGGCGTGCGCGACTGGCTGACGCTCGCCGCCATCCTCGCCGTGTCCTTCGCCGCGGTTGCGACGATCATGGACATCGCGACCGGCGTCGCGGCGCGCCGCCGCGCCACCGGCGAAGCGCTCCCGCGCGCCGCCTGGCAGGCCGTCGTGCTCGGACGGCAGCGCTTCGGCGGGCTGATCGTGCATTTCGGCATCGCCCTCATCGGCGCGGGCATCATCGCCTCCGGCCTGTTCCAGACCACCGTCACCGTCTCGCTGAAGCCCGGCGACAGCTTCGAGCTCGCCGGCAACGTGATCACGCTGCGCGGGCTGGAGGATGCCGGTGGCGCCGGCTACCAGGGCAGGGCGGCGCTGCTCAGCGTTTCGCGCGACGGCCTGCCGCTCTACGAGATGCGGCCGGAAAAGCGCTTCTACCAGGTGCGCTCGATGGCGACCACGGAGATCGCGATCCGCTCCTCCTTCGCCGGCGACCTCTACCTGATAGCGGGCGATGAGACCGGCAACGGCGGCATCACCATCCGCGGCTACTGGAACCCGCTGGTGAGCTGGATCTGGGCCGGCTGGCTGTTCGTCGGAGGCGGCGCGCTGTTGTCCCTGTCGGGCATGCTGCGGCGGCGCGCCGCCCCTCGCGCCGCGCCGGCGCGCGCCGTGGACGGAGTGCCTGCGGAATGACCAGCCTCGATAGCGCAAGGCGGCCGGTGCCGCGCTGGAAGTGGCTGTTGGGGGCCGCAATCGTGCTCGTTCCGCTGCTGTTTGCGATCGGGCTTACGCGCGACCCCTCCTATATCCCCTCCATGGTCGTCGGCCACGAGGTGCCCGCCTTCGATCTGGAGCCGCTGGCAGGGCCGGGCAAGGTTTCCTCGCAGGCCCTCGCCGGCAAGCCCTATGTCGTGAATTTCTGGGCGTCCTGGTGCGTGTCCTGCCGCGAGGAGCATCCGGTGCTGATCGAGCTCGGCCGCCAGGCGGCGGATGCCGGCACCTTCGCCATGGTCGGCGTCAACTATCGCGACGGCCGCCAGGCCGCGCTCGATTATCTGCGCCGGCACGGCGAATTTCCCTACGCCTCCGGCGTAGACGGGCGCGGCCGGCTCGGCATCGATTTCGGCGTCTACGGCATGCCGGAAACCTTCTTCGTCGATGCCTCCGGCGTGGTGCGCGCGCGTCATGTCGGGCCGCTGACGCAGGAGGCCATCGCCGGCAACCTGCGGCTGATCGGAGCGACGCCATGACCCGCCCGTTCGCCCAAGTCGCCGCCGTCCTCGCCGCCCTTTTCCTGCTTGCCGGTGCGGCGCAGGCAGCCTCGTTCCGCACCGAGGCCGGGAACGAGGCGGCGGTGCGCGCGATTTCCGCGCGGCTCAGGTGCCCGGTCTGCCAGAGCGAGAACATCCTCGATTCCCAGTCGGGCACCGCGCGCGAGATGGTGGAGATCGTGCGCGAGCAGGTTTCGCAGGGGCGCTCGGAAGCCGAGATCGTCGCCTATTTCCGCGACCGATATGGCGACTATGTGATGCTGTCGCCGCCGGCTTCCGGTTTCGGCGCGCTTGTCTGGGCCACGCCGCTCCTGCTGCTTCTCATCGGCGGCGCCACCTATCTCGTGCTGTTGCGCCGCAATGCCCGCGCCTTTTCCGCGGAGGCCGGTGAAGCGGGCGGCCGCGCGCCGCTGACCGAGGAGCGCCTGGAGGGACTGGAGCTATGATCGTCACCCTTATCGCCCTGGCGCTGGCGGTCCTCGTCGTGGCGCTGGTCGCCAGCCCGCTTTTCCTCGGCAGCGCCAACCGCTCGCTGGGCAGGGGCAAGGAGGACGACAGCCCGATCCGGCTCTGGCAGGAGGAGAAGGACCGGCTGACGGGGCAGTTGCGCGACAACGACCTCGCCCTGGCCGAAGGCCGGGTCGATGCGCGGGAACACGACGCCGTCGCCGCCCGCCTGGCGGCGGAGGCCGACCATGCGCTGGTGCGGCTGCGCCAGGCGCGCGAAGGGCTGACTCCGGCAGCGGCCGAGGCCATGCGGCCGGTCCGCACCTGGCGCGCCGCCGCCGGGGCGTTGCTGGTGCTTGCCCTCGCCTATGGCGCGCACGCCTTCGCCTCGCTCGGCGATATAGACATGACGCGCCACGCCGAGGCCGGCGGCCAGGCCGCGGCGTCGGCGCCCGCGGGCGGCATGCCGGTCGGGACCGACGGCGCGCCCGACATCGGCGCCATGGTGGCGCGGCTGGAAAGCCGGGTCGAGGCCGGCGACTATACGCCGGAGGACGCGGCCATGCTGCTTCGCAGCTACAACACGCTCGGCCGCGAGGCCGACGCCGCGGCGCTGCTCGAGAAGGCGCTGAAGGCCTTCCCGGACGACGTGCGCTTCAAGCTCACCTTCATCGACGTGGCGCTTTCCGGCTCCGATCCGGCGATGGCGACCGAGGCGCAGATGATGGTCGACGCCATGCTCAAGGTGGACCCCGACCTGCCGGAGGCGCGCTGGTATCGCAGCCTGTTCCTGATCCGGCAGGGCGACCTCGAGAGCGCCCGCAAGGAACTGCACGCCCTGCAGCCGATGGTGGCGAGCAACAAGGAAGCGGCCGAGGCCGTGGCCAGCCTTCTGGCCAGGCTGGACATTCCCCAGCACGACCAACTCCAACCCAGCAACTAGGCAGGAGCCGGACAATGGATGAGTTATCAGGGGATGAGTTATCAGGGGACCAGCTATCCGGGGACCGGCTGTCGGGCGCGATGTTCGACACGGACGGCGAGCCGGTCCGTCTGTGGGGCGCCGGGCCGGATTACGACGACCATTTCCGCTCGGCGATATCGGCGTTGAAGCGCGAGGGGCGCTACCGCGTCTTCCAGGAGCACAGGCGCATCGTCGGCGAGTTTCCGCTGTCGGTCGCGGTGACCGACAAGGGCGAGCGCACCGTCACCGTCTGGTGCTCCAACGATTATCTCAACATGGGCCAGCATCCCGACGTGCGGGCGGCGATGAAGGAGGCGGTCGACACGTTCGGCGCCGGCGCCGGCGGCACGCGCAACATCTCGGGCAACCACTCGCCGATGGTGGCGCTGGAGAAGGAACTGGCGGCGCTGCACGGCAAGGAGGCGGCGCTGGTGTTCGGCTGCGGCTATCTCGCCAACCTGTCGACGCTTGCCACGCTCGGGCGGCTTTTGCCGGACTGCGTGCTTGTCTCCGATGAACTGAACCATGCCTCGATGATCCAGGGCGTGCGGGCGAGCCGCGCCGAGAAGCGCATCTTCTGCCACAACGACACCGCGCATCTGGAGGAGATCCTGCGCAGCATCCCGCGCACGCGCTGCAAGGTGGTGGCGTTCGAATCGGTTTATTCGATGGACGGCGACATCGCGCCGATCGCCGAGATCGTCGAGCTTTGCGAGCGCTACGGCGCCATGAGCTATCTGGACGAGGTGCATGCGGTCGGCATGTACGGCGCCACCGGCGCCGGCGTTGCCGAGCGGGACGGGTTAGGGGACCGCATCGATCTCGTGCAAGGCACGCTCGCCAAGGCGTTCGGCGTCGTCGGCGGCTATGTGGCCGGCTCGTCGGTGATGATCGACGCCATCCGCAGCCACGCTAACGGCTTCATCTTCACCTCGGCGCTGCCGCCGGCCGTCGCCGGGGCTGCGCTCGCCAGCGTGCGCCATCTACGCGCAAGCGGCGCGGAGCGGCAGGCCATGCACGCCAATGTCGCCATGCTGCGCGCGCTGCTGCGAAAGGCGCGCATCCCCTTCCTCGACGGGCCTAGCCATATCGTTCCGGTGATGGTGGGCGATCCGGTGCGCTGCAAGGCGCTATGCGACTATCTGGTCGAGGAGCACGCCATCTATGTGCAGCCCATCAACTATCCGACCGTGCCGCGCGGCACCGAGCGCCTGCGCATCACCGTGTCGCCGGCCCATGGCGAGCAAATGATCCACGATCTCGTCGCCGCGCTCGGCGAGGGCTGGCGGGTCCTGGGGCTGGACCTTGCGCGGAGGCGCGGCTGATGGCTCGGTCGAGCAGAAAAACCCGGCGGCTGCTGGTGCTGGGCGGCGCGGGCGCGGTGCTCGGGCTTGCCGCCGTGCTCGTGCTCACCGCGTTGAAGGACGACATCGTTTTCTTCCGCTCGCCGACCGATATCCTGCAGACGGCCGAGGAGAATACGCAGTTGCGGCTCGGCGGCATGGTGGAGGACGGCAGCGTCGCGCGCGCGGCCGACGGCCTGTCGGCGACCTTCCTCGTCACCGACGGCGCAAGTTCCGTGCCGGTGTCCTATCACGGCATCCTGCCGGACCTGTTTCGCGAGGGGCAGGGCGTGATCGTCGAGGGAAAGATGCAGGCTGGCACCTTCCAGGCGGTGACGGTGCTTGCCAAGCATGACGAGAACTACATGCCGCGCGAGGTGAAGGACGCGCTCGACCGGGGCGGCTACGCCGAAAAGGAGCGGCTGTCGCTGAACGGGGCGTCGCTTTCCGGCGAGGTCATCCGGGTCAAGGAAGCGCAGCTTCCCTGAAGCGTTTCCGCCCGGCCTGAGGCGGCCGCTCCGGCCTGATCCGTCCTCAGAACTTCGCCCTGACCCCGGCGAAGAAGCCGCGCCCGTCGCCGGGCAGGAATGCCGCCTGGTCCGGCCGCGCCTGGTCGACGACCAGCGTCGAGGAGGCGTATTTCTTGTCGAAGACGTTGGTGATTTCCCCGAACAGCGTCACGTTTTCGTTCAGCCGGTACTGGGTTCTGAGGTCGACCACGGCGTAGGGATCGGCATAAAGCGTGTTCATGTTGTCGACCGGGGTCTTTTCCGGGTTCCAGCGCAGCGCGCCCTGGACCGACCACGCCTCGGTGACGTCGTAGTCGAGTTGCGCGCTGATGACGTGGCGCGGCGCGCCGGCCAGCCGGTTGTCGCCGCGCAGCGGGTCGTCGACGAAGCGGAAGTCCTGGTAGGTGTAGGCAAGCCGGGCGCCGAGCGCGCCGGTGAGCTGCGCCGACAGGCCGAGTTCGACGCCGAAATGCGTGGTCTTGTCGGCGTTGATCGCCCCGAGCGAGCTGCCGGTTTCGTCGCGCAGGCTGAGCAGTTCGTTGTCGACCCATGAATAATAGGTCACCGCGTCCCAGCCGAAGATGCCGCGGCTGCCGCGCCAGCCGGCCTCGACAGTGGTGGCCGTCTGCGCCTTCAGGTTCGGCGTGGCGAAGGCGACGCCCTTTGCCGAACAGGGTGGGGTGGCGCCAGGGTTCGCGCAGGCCCCCGAACTCGCATTGGGCGTGCCGTTGATGGTGGCAAGCAGATCGTCATGGGTCGGCGGCTCGAAGCTGCGGCTGGCGGCGGCGAAGAAGGTCTGGGTTTCGTCCGGCCGGTAGGACACGGCGAGGCTCGGGCTCCAGCCGTCATAGCTGCGCGCATAGCTCGTGCTTTCTGTCGGATAGCTGCCCCGGGCCGCGATGACGGAAGGGTTCATGCCGTTATACATGATCCACGGCCGCGTCGAGGAACCATAGGTGTCGTCGTTGTCGCGCGTCGCCCGTGAATAGGCGATCGACGGCGACAGCGTGACCTTCTCCCGGATCGGGATGTTGAAGCCGGCATTGAGCGACAGCGTCGTCGCATCGAGCTTGCTCTCGCCGAATTGATCCCCCTTCGACCCGCTTTCGTTGATGTAGTTCTCGCGATCCGCCGAGCCGATCGAATATTGCGCGGTGCTCTCGAACAGCGGCAGGGGTGCCGCCTCGTCGGGCCTGTAGGCGTAGCGCAGCACGCCGGTGAAGTCGCCGCCCTCGGTGGTGCGCACGCCCGACGAGACGGGGAAGCGGAACATGTCGTCGGTGTAGGTGTAACCCAGCACGACGTCGATCAGGTGGGCGTCGAACTCGGCCGTGGTGCGCGAGCCGATCAGGAACTGGCTCGCCTCGCGGCGCGGCTTGTCGCGGATCACGTCGGGGCCGGGATTGACGGCAACGCCCCCCTGCATCGTCGGCCCGGTGTGGACCTTTCGCGGGTCGGCGTTAAGGCCGGCCTTGGTCAGCGGCCCGGCGACGTCGAAGCCGAGATCGGTATAGCCGGCGAAGATGCGCGTCTTGACGGTGTCGGAGATCTGGTAGCCGACATTGCCGCCGACGGAGACGCGGCGCGAGGAGTTGTAGTCGCGAAAGCCGTCGCGGCCGCTGTAATCGGCGTGGAACAGGCCGTCCATGCCCTCCGTCGAAAAGCCGGCCTGGCCCGCAGCCCCGAACTGGCCGAAGGAACCGCCGCTGACGACGCCGGAAAAGCCGGGCTGCGCACTGCCGGTCGGCGAGACCAGATTGATGGCGCCACCGAGCACGTTGGCACCGAGCCGGTTGGCCATGTAGCCGCGATAGACCTCGATCGAGCTTGCCTGCCGGGGGTTGGCGAAGCCGACGATGTAGGAGCCGTCGGCGCGGTTGAGCGGCAGCCCGTCCTGCAACATCAGGATGCCGCGCTCGACCGGGTTCTGTTGCAGGCCGGAGCCGCGGATCTGGATGCGAGGCTGGTCGTTGCCGCCGAAGAAGTCCTGCACCACCACGCCCGGCACCAGCCGCAGCGCCTGCGAGGCGGTCAGGTTGGCGGTTTGCGGCATCTCCTCCTGCGTGACCAGCGCGACGCCGCCGGGCAGCGCGCCGAAGCGCTCGGCCACCGGCTCCTTGGCGCCCGCGTCGACGAACACCGTGTCCAGCATCGTGGTTCCGGGCGTGGCCGACTGGGCGAGGCTTTGCGTGCTGGTGCTGGTAAGAAGCAGCGCGGCGAGGGCGGCGAGCGATCCGGCCCGGCGGTGGCGCGTGATCGACGTCACGGCATGCCTTGATGCCCGTTCCTCCGATGCGCCTTCCTCCGGCGCGCAGTTTACTAACCCATAACCCATGGCAGCCCCCATCACTGAGAAGAGGCCTGCCAGCGGGTTGGCCACACAAAAACTCAAAGCAGCGGCACATCCCCGGCACCGCCAGCGCGAGGCAAACCATAAAAATAGGTGGCTCTCTTTGCGATTTCACAAAGTGGAGTAAATTGATCCTCTTTAAGCAAGGCAGCGGATCGGGACGCCTTTTTCAACCGGCGCCCGCCTGCTCAGGAGACCTGCCATGACCGTTGAATGGAACGCTTCCTCCCTGCCGCGCCGCACCGCGCTGGCCGGCCTTGGCGGCGCGCTGGCGCTGCCGCTTCTCGCCCGGCTCTCCGGGCCGGCGCGAGCGGCCGCGCTGGAGGAACTGGTGCTTTACGGCCCGCCGGCCGGGCCTTCGATCGTGCTGGCCGAGGCGGTGGCTTCCGGCGCGCTGGCGCCGCTTGCCGGCAAGGCGAGCTTCAAGGTCTGGCGCAACCCCGACGAGATGCGCGCCGGGCTGACCTCCGGCACCATGGGAGCGCTGGTGCTGCCGGTGCAGGTGGCCGCCAATCTCTACAATCGCGGCATGAAGCTGAAGCTGCTCAACATCATGACCAGGGGGCTGATCTACATCGTGTCGACCGATGCCGGCATCGACGGCTTTCCGGCGCTGAAGGGCAGGAAGCTGGCGGTGCCGTTCCGCAACGACATGCCCGACCTCGTCGTGGCGCGGCTGCTTTCCCATTACGGCATGGCTCCCGGCACGGACCTCGCCGTCGAGAACACGGGATCGCCGATCGAGGCCATGCAGATGCTGATGGCGGGCCGCGTCGATGCGGTGCTGGCGCCGGAGCCGGCCTGCACGGCCGCCATCATGATGGGCAAGCTGGCCGGCAAGGACGTCCGGCGCGTCATCGACGTGCAGGCCGTATGGGGCGAGGTGACCGGCAACGAGCCGGTGCTGCCGCAGGCGGGCCTGGCGCTGACCGATGCGCTGAGCGCAGCGGTCCCCGGGCTGGCGGACGGCTTGCAGGCGGCGCTCGAGGCGGCCGCCGACAAGGTCAACGCTGATCCGGAGAATGCCGCCAGGGTGGCGGCTCCGTCGCTCGATTTTCCCGAGCCGGTGCTGGCCGCTTCCATCGCCACCTCCAAGCTGGTGGCGATCCGCGCCGGCGCCGCGCGTCCGGCGATCGAGGCGATGCTGTCGACGCTCGCCGACAGCGATCCGGCCATCATCGGCGGCCGCCTGCCCGACGACGGCTTTTATCTGTAGACCGGCGGGGACATATGCACGCAGCGCTCGACAGGCTGGGCCGAAGCTGCCGCTTCCTGTGGGCGGCGTGGTCCGGCCTTGCGGCGCTCGGCCTGCTCGCGGCCCTCTGGCAGGTGGGGCACGAGGTCTACGGCGATTTCATCCTGCCGGCGCCGCTCGCCACCGTGCAGGCGGCCGTGGCCGCGCTGTCGCGGCCCGACACTTGGGACATCGCGCTTCTGACCAGCCTGCGCGCCCTGAAAGGCTTTGTCGCCGCTGGCCTTGCCGGCGGGCTGGTCGGGCTGGTCGCCGGCTATTCGCCGGCCACGCTTCGGCTGGCGCGGCCGCTGGTCACGGTGCTGCTCGGCGTGCCGCCGATCGCCTGGATCGTGCTGGCGATGATCTGGTTCGGCTCCACCGACGGCACGGTCGCCGTCACCATCCTGGTCGCGGCCGCGCCGGTGGTGTTCGTCGGCGTCGCCGAAGGGGTGATGTCGCGCGACCGCGGGCTCGACGCCATGGCGCGTGCCTTCGGCGCCAGCGCCTGGAAGCGGCTGACCACGCTGTCGCTGCGCCATGTCGCGGCGCATCTGTTCCCGGCGCTGGTGCTGGCGCTGGGCGTCGCCTTCAAGGTCGCGGTCATGGCCGAGCTTCTGGCCAATGTCGGCGGCATCGGCGGCGAACTGGCCCGCAGCCGCGCCAATCTCGACGTGGCCGGCGCGCTCGCCTGGGTTCTGATCGCGGTCGCGGCGCTGATTTCGGTCGAGTACGGCGTCCTGCATCCGGTGCGCGCCGAGGTGGAGCGCTGGCGCGCGGCCGCCCAACCATGGGGCGTCAAGCGATGACGGCGCCGGCCTCGCTCCGGCTGTTGCGCGTCGGCCACGCCTATTTCGGCCGCACCGTGCTCGACCGCGTCGACCTTGCGGTCGGCGCCTCGGAGGTGGTGGCGCTGGTCGGGCCTTCCGGCTGCGGCAAGTCCACGCTGGTCCATATCGCCGCCGGCGTGGTGGAGCCGCTGCGCGGCACGGTCCGCCACTCCTATCGCCGCCATGCCATGGTGTTCCAGGAGCCGCGCCTTTTGCCGTGGGCGAGCGCGCGCGACAACATCGCCTATCCGCTGCGCATCGCCGGCGTGCGGCGCGCCGAGCGGCTGGCGCGCGCCGAGGCCGCCGCCGAGCGCGCCTCCTTCGATGCCGTCGACCTCGACAAATATCCGGTGGAGCTGTCGGGCGGCATGCGCCAGCGGGTGGCGATCGCACGGGCGCTCGCCGTCGATCCGGACTTCATCTTCTTCGACGAGCCGTTCACGGCGCTGGACGTGGCGCTGAAGCGGCGCATGCAGGACCTCGTCATCGAGGCTTCGCGCGCCTCGCGCTTTGCCGCCCTGTTCGTCACCCACGACCTGATCGAGGCGGCGCGCATCGCCCACCGCATCGTCGTGCTCGACGCCAATGGCGACGGCATCGCCGGCGAGCGCCCGCTGCCGGGCGAGCCCGGCCGGCGCGACGACCGCGACGTGTTCGAGACGGTGCAGCGCTTCCTGCGCGACGATCCGCTGTTCCGCCATATCCACGACGTCGACGAACGGAAGCTGGCATGAGCGTCTCCGTCGCCGCCTTCGCGCGCAGCCGGCCGCTGGCCGCAATCCTCGGCGACGAGGGCTTCCGCCTGTTCTTCCCGCTCGGCGCGCTTTATGCCGCGCTGTGGCCGTTCCAGTGGGTGCTGGCGTTCGGCCTCGACCTGCCGCTGGCGCACATCACGCCGCCCGCCTTGTGGCATGCGCATGAGATGATCTTCGGCGCCTTCGGCGCGGCGCTCATCGGCTTCATCACCACCGCAGTTCCCGAGTGGACCGACACGCCGAGGCCACAAGGCAGGTTCCTCTACCCGATGGCCGCGCTGTGGGGCCTGGGCCGCCTTGTCGGCTTCTTCGGCGCCGACGCGCTGGATATTTTCGGCGCGCTCTGCGATATCGCCTGGCTCGCGCTGCTGACGGGCTATGTGGTGCGGGTCTCGGTGCTGAAGCGCAGCGACAGCCTGCTTGCCTTCATCGGCTGGATCGGCGCGCTCGCCGCCTGTGAAACCGTCGTGCGCTACGGCTTCGTCTTCGAGGAGATCGAACTGGCGCAGCGCATGCTGTATCTGTCCGGTTTCGTCTTCCTCGGCCTGCTCGGGCTGGCGCTGGCGCGCATCACGGTCGCCGTCACCAACCTGGTGCTGGACCCGAGCGAGACGACCTCGCCGTTCCGCCCGCATCCGGGCCGCCTGAATCTTGCGCCCGGCCTCGTCGCGCTGGCCATCGCCGGCGACCTCGCCGGCCTGTCGCCGGCGGCGAGCGGCTATCTGGCGATGGCGGCGGGCGCCGCCTTCATGGACCGCGTCGGCGAAGCCTTCGTCGGCCGCGAGATGCTGCGCGGCGAAATCATGGTGCTGGCCGGCTCCAGCCTGCTGGCGGGCGCCGGGCTGATCCTGCTCGGGCTTGCCCGGCTCGGCGCGCCGCTGGCCGAGACGACCGGCCTGCATGTGGCGTTGATGGGCGGTCTCGGGCTCGGGGTGCTTGCGGTCTTTTCGATCGCCGGCCTGCTGCATGCCGGCCAGCCGCTTTTCTTTACCCGTGCGACCCGGCTCGCCGCCGTGCTGCTGGTCGCGGCGGTGGCGCTGCGCGTCCTGCCCGATCTCGGCCTGTTGCCGCAGCCGCCCGGCCCGCCCTATGCAGGGGCGGCGCTGTTGTGGGCGGCGGCCTTCCTGATCTGGCTCAAGGTCTACTGGCCGTTGCTTTCCAGTGCCGAAACGCTCGGCGCGCGCCAATGCGGGGCAGCCCCTCCGGCCGGGCGGGAGGAGGCGGCGCAGGGTCAGGCCGGCGGCGCACCGAAGGCGGCGTCCCAGGCGTTTGCCGCCGAGCTTGCGCGCGCGCCCGCATCGGCCGCGCTCATGCCCGGCCTGAACAGGCTGGAGCCGAGGCCGAACACCGAAACGCCGGCTGACCGGTAGGAGGCGAAATCCGTGTCCGAAACGCCGCCGACGGCCCCGACCACGGTGTCGGCCGGAAGCACGGCGCGCATCGCCTTGATGCCCGCGGCGCCGAGCACGCTCGCCGGAAAGAATTTCAGCGCCGAAGCGCCGAGCCGGATGGCCTGGAAGGCTTCGGACGGGGAAAACACGCCGGGCATGGTCACCATGCCGTAGCCTGCCGCCCGCCGCATGACCTCGGCGTCGATGTTGGGGCTGACCAGCAGGCGGCCGCCGGCCCGATGCAGGGCGTCGACATCGGCGGGCTTGAGCACGGTGCCGGCCCCGACCAGCGCTTGCGGCGGCAGCGCCGCCCGGATCGCCGCGATGGAGGAAAACGGGTCCGGCGAGTTGAGCGGCACTTCGATCGCCTCGATGCCGGCCTCGAACACGGCCTGGGCTACCGGGACCGCCTCGTCGGGCGCCAAGCCGCGCAGGATGGCGACAAGCCCGCGCCGCAGGGGTGGAAAGGGAGCGGTCCGGCTCATGGCGATACCTCCGCTGCCACGGCGATCATGCCGTTTTCGCGCGCCGCCGCATGAAGGCCGGCGCGCACCGCCTGTTCGGCGTCCACGGGCCGGACCGCGATGCCGGCGAGGTCGAGCGCGGTGCGGTAGAGGCCGCCCAGCGCCCCGGCGCCGATCAGGGTCACCGGCTCCTGCGGCCGGCCGTAGCGGCGCTGCGCCGACGCGATCTCCGCGCCGATCAACAGGCCCGACAGGCGGGCCGCGGCGTCGGCGGGGCCAAGGCCCTGCAACAGGCCGGCGGCGCGGATCGAAAAAAGCCTTGCCGTGACGTCGCCGCCCTCGGCGAGCGCTGCCTTGCAGGAGTCCCGGAAAGCGGCGTCGTCGGCGCCGACCGGCGCCGGGGTTTCGCCGAGCGAATGGCGCAGGATCGAATGCCGGGCCAACAGCGAGAACAGTTCGCCGGTAGGCCAGGTGCCGAAGCCGGTAACGCTGCCGTTCTCGACCGTGACCCATTTGCAGTGCGTGCCCGGCATGCAGGCGAGATGACGGCCGCTGCGCGGCAGGCCGGCCCCGGCAAGCTGGGTTTCCTCGCCTCGGATGACGTCCGGCGTATCGGTGAGCCGCTGCGCCAGGCCCGGCACGATGCGGATGTCGCGGGACTGGCCGGGCACGCGCACCGCGCCCTTGAGGACGGCGTCGATCGGCGTCGGCGTGTCGACATAGGCCGCTTCGATCCAGCCCTGCCGCGAGCCGACCATGCCGCAGGCGATGACCGGCAGGGCGTCGGGCGCCGCCATCGCCGCCAGATGCCGTTCGAGTACGGCGGAGAACCCGGCTTCCCGCGCGCTCGCCAGGCCGTCGTCGCTGCGCCGTTCGGCAAGCACGGCGCCGGCGGCGTCGAGCAGCCAGATGCGCAGCCGCGTCGTTCCCCAGTCGAGCGCCGCGACCGCCGGCTTTGCGCTCACAGCATGCCTCCGTCGACGATCAGCGTCTGTGCGGTCAGCATCGCCGAGGCGTCGGAGGCGAGGAACAGGCACGGCCCGACCATGTCGTCGGCCAGCATCGTCCTCGGGATCGCCTGGCGCGCGACGTGCGACTGGAGCTTTTCCTCCGTCACCCACAATTGGCGCTGGCGCTCGGTGATGACCCAGCCCGGCGCGATGGCGTTGACCCGGATGCCGTCCTTGCCGTAGCGGCCGGCAAGTCCTTTGGTCAGGCCGATGACGCCAGCCTTGGCGGCGGTGTAGGCCGGCATGTCGCCGATGTTGAGCATGAAGGAGGTGGAGGTGAAGTTGACGATGGCGCCATGCCCGGCCGCGCGCATGCCCGGCACCACCGCCTGGATGGTGAAGAAATGCGGGCGAAGGTTGACCGCGAGGTTGGCGTCCCATGCTTCGGGCGACAAATCCTCGGCGGGGTGGCGGTCGTCACTCGCCGCATTGTTGACCAGCACCGTGACCGGCCCGTGTGTTGCAGCCGCCTTGCCGACGGCGGCGCGCAAGGCGGCGATATCGGTGAGGTCGGCCTTGAGGTAGAGCGGCCGGTTGCCCGTCGCCGCCGCGATTTCGTCGCACAGCGCCCGGCTCGGCTCTTCGGCGAGGTCGATGAAGGCCACCCTGGCGCCCTGTCGCGCAAAGCCTTCCGTCAGCTTCGCGCCGATGCCCGAGCCGCCGCCGGTGACCAGCACCGACGCGCCCTCGAGGTCGGCAAAGCGTGCGGATGGCATCATGATCGTTCTCCCGGCCGGCGTGGCGCAGCATCCTATCTGCTCGCGGCCGACGGGCAAGGGGGAAGTGCGCGAACGGCAGGTATATGTCTGACAAATAGCCCCCGCAACCCTTTTGGACCGCGGTGCGGCGGCAGGTGTTGCTCAGATCACGCGGGCGGGCGTGGCGCCGCGAAACGAATCGTGCAGGTAGCCGAGCGTGGCGGCGGCGTCGGCGGGCTTGCCGAACAGGAAGCCCTGCCCGCCCGCGCAGCCGAACTGGATCAGCCGGTCGGCCTGCTCCTCCTGCTCGATGCCTTCCGCCACCACGTCCATGCCGAGCCCCTCGCACATGGCCAGGATCGCCCGGATGATGTGTTCGGACGGCCGGTCCTCGAGGATGGAGGACACGAAGGCGCGGTCGATCTTGAGCTTGTCGAAGCGGAATTCGCGCAGCCGCCCGAGCGAGGACTGGCCGGTGCCGAAATCGTCGAGCGAGACGCGGATGCCGACGCGGCGCAGGTCGTCGACGATCTTTTCCGCCGAGGACGGATCGTTCATGAGGCCGGTTTCGGTGATTTCAATCTCCAGCCGGCGCGGGTCGAAGCCGGTGCGGTCGAGGATCGACAGGATATGCAGGCCGGTGTTCTGGTCCACCAGTTGCGACGGCGACAGGTTGAAGGCGAGGAACATGTCTTTCGGCCAGCTTTGGGCGGCCTCCGTCGCCTTGCGCAGCAACAGTTGCGACATCGGCCCGATGATGCCGCGCTCCTCGGCGATGGGGATGAACACCACCGGCGACACCGAGCCGAGGTCGCGGTCGTTCCAGCGCGCCAGCGTCTCGAAGCCGATCGTGCGGCGGCTGCCCAGATCGACGATGGGCTGGAAGTGCGGTTCCACTTCGCCTGCCGAAACGGCGCGGCGCAGCGCCTGCTCGATGCGGGTGACGCGCTTGGCGGCTTCTTCCATCTCGCTGGTGTAGACGGTGACCTGGCCGCGGCCCGAGCGCTTGGCGTGGTAAAGCGCGGTTTCGGCCTTGTTGATGAGAATGTCGGTGGTCTCGTCGCCGGAATAGAACAGCGAGCAGCCGACCGAAGCCGACAGGCGGGCGGTGCGTTCGCCGACGTCGTAGGGCGCCGACAGGATCTCGATCAGCATGCGCGCCTTGCTGGTGGCGACGTCCTCGCTGAACACCATGGGGTAGAGATAGGCGAATTCGTCCGCACCGATGCGGCAGACCGTGGAGTGCCGGTCCATCGATGCCTTCAGGCGCATCGCGACCTGCATCAGGATGTCGTCGCCGGCCTTGTGGCCGAACAGGTCGTTGATCGGCTTGAACCCGTCGAGGTCGACGATACCGACGGCAAACGGCGCGGGATCGTCGGATCGATCGCTGATCAGGCGCTCGACCTTGTCGAAGAAGCGCCGATGATTGCCAAGTCCGGTCAGTGGATCGGTAAACGCTAGATCCGTGCTATCCCTGCTCGCCTGACCGGTGTCAAACGATGTTTGCATCGGCATTCCTGATTCTTTTTAAGAAGCAATTTATTCCCACCGTAACCGGAAACCGTTTAGGAAACGTATCCCTGCGGAGCGAGGTCGGACGGCTATCCGCCCAGCCTGACGCGATAGAGCCGAAGCGGCTTGTCCTGCGTTTCGGCGACGGGTTCCAGCCATGGCGGCACGGCGCCTGCAAGCAGCTGAGCCAGGAAGCCGTGCGGCGCTTCCTTGGCGAGCAGCCGGCTTTCGCCGTTGCCGGGGCAGAGCGCGATCAGGCCGATCCGGTGGGCGTCGAGGATCGCCCTGGCCTTGGAGGCCGGCCCGGTGAAGGCGTCGAGCGCAAGCAGGTTGCCGCCGATGTTGCGGTGGTAGAGGCCGGCATAGGCGTGGTGCCCGCTATAGGCCAGGATGGACGGCCCGATATTGGCGATCGCCAGCACCCTGGCGTCGGGCATGCGGGCGAGCGTGTCGTAGTCCGCCCTGGCGTTGCACGATGCGGTTTCGGTGCTTGCCGCGGCCTTGCCGTCCTTGCCCCCGGCGAGGGTGGTGATGGCTGCCGCCGCGCATACCCAGGCGATGTTGGCCGACATCAGCCAGACGGCGATCATGCGCAGCGATGCCTTCGGCGAAGGATGGAGGCGGGCCTGCTCGCGCCAGACGCCGACCCACACGGCGAGCGGCACGAGGGCGAAGGTGATCGCGAAGGTCGACCCCCGGACCTGCCAGACGCTGACGGCGAGGGCCATGGCGAGAACCGCTGCGACAAGGCCGTCCTGCCGGCGCCGGGCCGTCCGCCGAAGGCGGCTCGCCATCAGCACGACGGCCAGGAGCGGCGTGGCGTAGTGTCCGACCACGGAGGACGGGTCGTCCTCGACGATCTGCCAGAGCGACTGGGTCTCGGTGATGTTGCCGAGCCAGATCGTCCTGAGGCGTTCATCGAGACCGGCATAAGGCGAGACCAGGCATTGCGGAAAGACCACGACCATGACGCCGGCGAGGAGCGTGGCGAGCAGGGCGAGCGCCGCCAGGCGGCGCCAACGGGTGCGGCTCGCGGCCTCGACCGCGGAGATCGCGGCAAGGCCCGCTCCGGCAAGCGCTGCCGCCACGAATTGCACGATCGAAAAGGCGTCGCATTGCGCCTGGCCCCAGCCCGATTGCGGAACCGTGGCGGCAAACGCCAGCGCCGACACGCCGGCGAAACCCGAACCGAAATCCCGCGCGGTTTTCCTCTCGTTCCGCCCGTCGAGGATGAACGACACCGCCACGCAGACGCCGATCGCCGCGACATAGGGGGCCGTCTCCATGCCGACCGCCAGCATGAGGCCGGCGCAGACCCCGGAAAACAGCGCGGCCCATCGGTTCGTCGGCGCGTCGAGCAGCAGAAACAGGCTGGCCATGGTCAGCATCAGCTGCACGTTGTGGTGGTCGAGGGCGCCCGGCTGGTAGATGCCGATGAAATAAAGCGTGGGCGCGCCGACGACCACGGCCGGCAACACGACGCTTTCATCGCCGAGGATACGGGCCGAGCGCACGACGAAGAAAAGGGTCAGGCCGAAAAGCAGCAGCGGCCAGGCAGTGCGTGTGATCGTCTCGGCCATGCCGACGCTGCCCGTCAGGCCCGTCAGGGCGACGATCATGGCGGCGATCGGCGCGTCGACCAGCCGCGACCAGTGCATGACGAAGCCGCCCTCCGTCCCCATCCGGTACTGGTGGAGGTCGAACCAGCCTTGCCCGGCCAGAAGGTCGCGCACCTCGACCAGCCTGAGCAGGCTGTCGTTGTCGCCATTGCTGTCGGCAAGCGTCGGGAAACCCTGGATGGCCTGGAAGGCGACGACCGCCAGCATGGCGCACAGGACGGCGCACACATCCATCCGCCAGCCTGTGAGCCGCACCCTCTGCCTTGGGGCGACGGATGCGTAATCGGTCATCGCAACCACCTCGGTCCAATCGGCCCCGAGCGTAGAGACGGATGATTCAGGAAAGATTAATGGCGCGGCGCAACAGCGGCGAAACGTTTTGTTTGCCACTGCCGGCTAGCATGGCCTCGCCTCACTGGAGCTTGGATTTGGCATGAGCAGCATGGTCGCCGTCGAGAAGAAGGTTCTGAACGCGGTTCACGACGCCGCGATATTCCAGCGGCGCGTGCGGGTCCTTTCGCAATGCCTGGCGGCCGAGCTCGGGGCGTCCGGCTCGGTGCTCGACCTCGGCTGCGGCGACGGCTCGCTTGCCTGCGCCATCATGGCGCGCACGCCCGGCCTGCGCTTTCGCGGCATCGACGTGCTGATCCGTCCGCGCACGGCGATCCCCGTCGAGCTGTTCGACGGCGTCACTATTCCGGCTGCCGACCAGTCCTACGACTGGGTCACGATCGTGGACGTGCTGCATCATGCCGACGATCCGGCGCGGCTGGTCGCGGAAGCGGCGCGCGTCGCCCGCAAGGGCGTCGTCATCAAGGATCATCTGCGGGAAGGGTTCGGCGCCTACCGGACGCTACGCCTCATGGACTGGGTCGGCAACAAGGGCCACGACGTGCGCCTGCCCTACAATTACCTGTCCAGGAAGGAATGGGACGCGCTGTTCAGGAAGGTCGGCGTGGCGCCGCTCACCTGGCGCACCTCGCTTTCGCTCTATCCGTTCCCGGCGACCCTCCTGTTCGACCGCGGACTGCATTTCATAGCGACGCTGAGATAGGCACAAGCGCCTATTTGTGGGCGGCGGGAAAGACCCAGAACAGGCTGAGCAGATAGCTTGCGGCGCTTGCCAGCACCATGACCGTGGCCGACATCCAGAAAGCCGACAAACCAAGGCCCTCCACCGCGACATGGCTGGCGACGCCAGACGCCAGCGCGCAGCCGATCTGCGCGATCAGGTAGCGCGGAAACGCCTCGGCATGGTCATGGACCCTGCCGAAGGTCCAGCCGTGCTGGGCCGTATAGGCGACCGCGAAGGCGATGGCGTAGGCGACGACCGTGCCGGCAAAGGGCGGCACGCCGCTGCTGCGAAACAGGAAGGACAGGGCGAAGAACGTCAGCGCCGCCCCCGCGCCGACGATGATGAAGCGTATCGGCTGTCCGAGCCGCGTGCCCGTCACGGGCGTTGTTCCGTGTCCGGCGCCGTCATGCGCTTGACCGGAATTTCCAGCACGCCGAGCAGGAAGGCCGAGAAGAAGGCTTGCAGCGAGATGACGATCAGCGTCAGCCCCAGCGTGACGATACGCGGGATTTCCGAATCGTTCAGCGGCCCGAACCCGAGATACGCCCATCGCAGCACCGCGTAGCCGAAGAACAGCATGCCGCCGGCAAAGCACAGGGCCGCGTTGCCGGCGAGCCGGTCGATGCTGAAGGTCTTCGACAGCCAGTCCGAACCGCGGGTGCTGGGCAGCATGCCGGTCTTTTGCGCATAGCAGCGCGAGATGACGCCGAAGGTGAGCAACTGCACGCCGGTGACGACCATGAAGCAGGCGGCCGTGAACGTATTGAGGTCGAGCGACAGGTTGTCGATCACCCTGAGCGGCCCGAACAGGAGCAGGGCGGCGAACACCGCGCCGACGGTGGTCAGGACCATGCCCGGTGCGAAGAACAGCCAGCGCGGATTGTAGACCAGCAGGAACTTCAGGTGCCGCCAGCCGTCGCGCCAGGTGCGCAGGTGCGGCGGGCGGCTGCGCCCGTCGGGCTTCAGCGTCGTCGGCACCTCCTCGATGCGCAAGCCGGCAAGCGCGCTGCGCACCACCATTTCGCTGGCGAATTCCATGCCGGTGGTTTGCAGGCCGAGCTTGCGGATCGATTCGGTGTTGAAGCCGCGCAGCCCGCAGTGGAAATCGCCGGCCTTGATGCGGAAGAACAGGCGGCCGATGAAGCTGAGCACCGGGTTGCCGAGATAGCGGTGCAGCGGCGGCATCGCGCCCGGCTCGATGCCGCCCTTGAAGCGGTTGCCCATGACCAGGTCGGCGCCGCCGCGCAGCCGCGCCACGAACGCGTCGAGGGCGGAGAAATCGTAGCTGTCGTCGGCGTCGCCCATGATGATGAAGCGGCCTTGCGCGCTGGCGATGCCGCCGAGAAGGGCCGCGCCATAGCCCTTTTCCGCGACAGGGACGACGCGCGCGCCGAGCGAGGCGGCGATGGCCTGCGAGCCGTCGGTGCTGCCGTTGTCGGCAATCAGCACCTCGCCTGAAATTCCCGCGGCGTCCAGAAACGCCTTGGCCTTGCCGATGCATACGGCCAGCGTCTCGGCCTCGTTCAGGCAAGGCATCAACACGGTCAGCTCGATCTGCCGCGCCTTTGCCGGACGGGTAGGGGTCACTGCATTCATGATTGTCTTCTCGCCCAAGCAAACCACCGGCAAGCCAGGAATACGCCGGTCCCGGTCGCCACTCTTGCACGGCAAGCCTTAAGAAAGCGATGATGCGGCTCCGAAGCCTTGCTTCAACAAGACGCGATTGGCACGGCGCCTGCGAGGCTGTACAGGCAGGCGACAGTTCGCTCGCTCGCCGGAGACAGGCCATGCCCCTGAAGATCGCCGTCCAGATGGACCACGTTTCCACCGTCTCGATCGAGGGCGACACTTCGTTTGCGCTGTCGCTGGAAGCGCAACGGCGCGGCCACAGGCTTTTTCACTATACGCCCGACCGGCTTTCGATGCGCGACGGCAAGGTTTTCGCCCGCATCGAGGAAATGCAGGTGCGCGACGAGAAGGGCAACCACTATGCGCTCGGCGAGCCGGTGCGCACCGACCTGTCGGAAATGGACGTGATCCTGCTGCGCCAGGACCCGCCCTTCGACATGAACTACATCACCACCACCCACATGCTGGAGCGCATCCACCCGAAGACGCTGGTGGTCAACGACCCGGCCTGGGTGCGCAACAGCCCGGAAAAGATCTTCGTCACCGAATTCCCCGACCTGATGCCGGAAACGCTGATCACCAAGGACGTGCGCGAGGTCGAGGCCTTCCGCAAGGAGTTCGGCGACATCATCCTGAAGCCGCTCTACGGCAATGGCGGGGCCGGCGTCTTCCAGCTCAACGACGGCGACCGCAACCTGACCTCACTCTTGGAAATGTTCGGGCAGATGTTCCGCGAGCCGTTCATCGTACAGCGCTACCTGAAGGACGTGCGCAAGGGCGACAAGCGCATCATCCTGATCGACG